>ERZ779632.308-NODE-308-length-31311-cov-19.121417_pt1 | contig 31311 bp, 27 predicted proteins | sample MGYA00514194_ERZ779632 | MGnify/ENA primary metagenome ERZ779632 (study PRJEB29562, sample SAMEA4376704) | mouse gut metagenome | isolation source: Cecum | study: EMG produced TPA metagenomics assembly of the A DSS colitis mouse model was used to assess the... | reverse complement strand
TGCTGGTTAAAAACAGCCTTTATAGTATATGAGTATCAAAGAAATACTGTACTAGCTTGTCATACAGGTATGTTTTTATTTCCTCCGCAGACGGGTATTCAAACCGGAAATGGTAGTGGAAACGCCCTGGACGGTTCACGATGAAATCACTGAGTTTCCTGATATCATTGCAGGTAATGACAAACAGTTTTTTTCCTGATGTTATCCCATCGAACAGTCCCAGGAGCGCTGCCTGCGCCTCGACTTCCCCGTCAGGAACCTTTACATCGCCAAAGGTTTTGTCAAACTCATCAAAAAGTACCATGATATTCTGGTCTATCGTCTCAATGTAAGATGCAATCCCTGAAATATATTTGTCCACTATAATGACAGGTATGTCATTTTTTAGGGCTTCCCCTGACAGCAGCCTTGCAAACAGCGACTTTCCAATCCCCTTGTTTCCGCTCAGGATGACGCCGAGGTTTCTGCCAAACTGCCCGAATGACCTCAGTACCTTTTGCGCCTTCTGCACATGATTCCCATAGATCCTGTCCTCCGCCACGTCAATGTCGGAATACTCGTCCAGGTAAAAACCTGACAGTTTTGCAAACCGTATGATATAAGTCTTTGCCGGAAGCCTGTCATACGTCGCCACAGTGTCATTGTAGATCTCAACCTTTGTTGATGTAAAGAACCAGAAAAAGTATTGACATAGGTTCACTGAACCACTATAATGAATCATGTATAGGTTCACTGAACCACTATATCAATAAAAAGGAGGTACCTATGAAAGCAATAAAAATGTTCATTGATGTATAATCACAGGAGAGGTGATGCAAATGGCAACTGACAGGCCAAGATATACGGTATCCGTGGACAATGACATGTTCCGGGAAATTGAAAACTTTCGCTTTGAGCGCCGTTACCAGACGCGTTCAGAGGCAACCGTGGAATTGATACGCCTGGGACTTGAGGCAGTGAAAAAAGAGCATGGGGACGGGGAAGATCATCCACCTGAAATTACTGACTGAAAATTGAAAGGATGACATGGGAAAAGCGGCGGCATGCTGCTTTTTTGGCATACAATGGAAATAAATATTGATTATATTCGTCCTTTATGCTAAAATCCCCCTGTAATTAATTTATTTTATGTTTTTCCCAGTTTCTGGGAAGGCTAGCCGAAAAGGTAATATAAATGGGCAGTATATGCGCTTATGGATTATTCCGTATGCGCTTTTTTTATGCCCAAAAACAAAAGGAGGTAAATGCTGATGAGTGATGTAAACGACATTAGCAAAGAGAGCGCTTTTTTCCAGAGCGCGAAAAACATCCAGAAAAATGGTGCCTATTACACTGACCTGGATCATGCAAGGCGTATCGGATACCTGTTTGACTTTGACTGTGCGGAAGAGATTTCCGTACTGGAGGCATCTGCGGGGGACGGGGAAGCGCTCCTTGCAGTGACAGGAAAGCTTGAAAAAGGGCGTAAGCACATGAAGCTGTTCCTGGTGGAATTAAGTGAAGAAACGTTTAAGGAAAAACTGGAGGGAAGGGAGGAGTTTAACTACGTGCTGAACGCCGACTTCCTGGATGGTGTGAAGATTTCTAACTCAAAGTTCACGTTTGCATTTGCAAACTGGCCGTATGGCACTTCCAAGGACGGAAAGTCACGCCTGGAGACGAAATTTCTCGAAAAGGAGTGCAGCTATCTCGCAACAGGCGCCTACCTTGCAGCAGTAGTCCCAAAAGCTGCCCTTGAGGACGGCGGGTTTCGGCGCAAGCTGTTTGCGAATTTTGAGGTCTGCGGGCTGTGGCGCTTTGATGAGAAGGTCTACAGGGAATTCCGGCAGTTTGTCATTGTCGGCAGGAAGAAGCCGGTATCCAGTTACAGGAAGGAAATGCTCGGGGCATTCGAGGAGAAGCTGAAGGATTTTGGCAATATCCCGTTCCTGCCGGAGTCCTATGAAGAACAGAGAGAAAAGTTTGTGGTAAAAAGATCGTCTGAGAGTGACATTGTGTATTTTACCCAGAAGATCTTTAATCCTGATGATTTCATGCAGCATATCCAGAAATCCGTCCTGTTTACAAATGTGAGGGTGACAAACGACATATTTATTCCGCATTACAGTGCGGACAGGGAGCTGAGGCCGCTGCTTCCGCTGACAAAGGACATGTCCTACATATGCGCTGTGCAGGGACAGGGGGAAGGGCTCTGTGGCAGTGAAGGAAACAAGGACCTCCATCTCCAGCGCGGCAGCGTGAAGATCAGCAGGAAAGTGTCGCTACAGGGTGATAAAGGCAGTGAATATGTATGTGAAAAGATACGTTCACAGGTGCGGCAGACGGTCATTGAGAATAGCGGAAGGATAACACAGTTTGGTTAAAAGGAGCGTAAGAAATGAGTATTGAATCAGTGGAAAGGGTACAGGACGCAGCATTAAGAAATAAATTTGCGCAGGCGTACCTTGATTACGGCATGTATGCCGGAAAGGACAGTTTTGTGCTGCTTTCATTTTTTGAGAGGAGTGAGCAGAATGTAAGGAGCATAGGCTCGTCGCTTACCCTTGGGGAAGGTATATCCTTCAGGGGTGTCCTGTTTTCGGCAAAGGTGAAGTTTAGTGTCTACTATCACCAGATGAAAATGGGAAAGTCCAGCGTATGGCACGGGATAGCGGTCAGTCAGCTCATCGGAAAACGGTATTTTTTAAGCAGCATGGAAGACAGGGCGGAAACCCTTTATGACTTTCTGATGGGAAACTACAGCCTGCCTATTCTGCATGAATGGAAAGACATCATATACAGGGCACTGGAAGGCAGGATGGTGAGCCTCTGCGGACACCATGGAAGGACTGCCGCCGCGCGCAGCGGGGCGGACCTGGCCGGGAGGTACTACGAAAGCCGGGGGAAGAGATATTGCCTTGCTGACCTGTGCTGTTTTGAAGTAGGAGAAAACGAGGCACTGTTAAAGGAGGCTGTTTCCGGCATTTTACAGACGGGACTGGTGCATATCACGGAGGACGTGATGGAGCCCCTGGCCATTGCCTCACAGGACAGCTATTTTAAAAATTATGGCGCGTCCATTGTTGAAAACCTCAGGAATGTCGTCAGACCCGTGAGCGAGCTTGACGGGAATACGGACATCGTTTTTAACACAAAGAGGATGTACCCACAGCAAATCGCGGTCGTGAATGCGCAGGCAGAACACCTGAAAAAGAACCGTTCCGGGCTGATCATCGCAAAGATGGGTTCAGGGAAGACGCTGATGGGGCTTGGCATCGCGGAGAAGTATTTTATCGACAGGGCATTCAGGAGAGGAGAGATTAAGAACATAAGGGATGCGTACCGAGATGCTGGATCACTCCATTACAGGGTGGTTATCATGTGTCCGGGGCACTTGGTAGAAAAGTGGGCAAATGAAATCATAATGGAAGTACCGTTTGCAAAGGCGACGGTGGTTACAAAGTTTTCTCAGCTGACGGAACTGTATGCTTCAGGTGAGGCGAGGAACGGCAGGGAGTATTATATTATATCAAAGGATACAATAAAACTTGCCTATCAGGAGATTCCCACGCCGAAAAAGATATCCGGCAGGAGACTGGCGGTCAAGAAGTGCAAAAGCTGTGAAAACGTGATGCGGTATGAGACCTGCAGTATCTGCGGTTCAAAAGAATACAGGCTGGAAAAATATGACAGAATCATGTATGGTCTGTGCTGTCCTTACTGTAACGAACTCTTATTCCACCCCGGAGACAGGGTTGACGAGGCAGTCGCAGGAGAGAAGGAACTGTATCCGATGCAGGCGTCTGATTTTGCAAACAAGGACAGCGCAAACGCAAGGTGTTATTACTGCGGTGAGGAATTGTGGGAGCCTTATGTGGACAACACGGCCCCGCTGTTTGCTGACGCAGCAAAAAAGGAGAGGGTATGGTATCGTTCGACGTATTACAAAAACAAGGCGGGGAACGGGAAAATAACATGCTGGACGCTGAAAGGGCATGAGGAAAAACTTGTAAGGATATACGGGGAACCCCTGAACGAGATGCGCGACCGCACGCATGGCGTGAGGAAATATTCATTAAGCCTGTTCATGGAAAAGAAAATGAAGAATTTTTTTGACCTTGGGATTGTGGATGAAGTGCACACCTGCAAGGGCGGGGCTTCCGCGCAGGGCATATCATTCCAGCACCTGCTGAATGCATGTGAAAAAAACCTGAACCTCACGGGGACGATAACAGGAGGAACCGCAGCCGATATCTTCTACCTGTTCTGGCGGCTTTACCCGCGCATGATGTCGGGGATGGGCTACGGCTGGAACGACGTGGAAAGGTTCTCGGAAGATTACGGGGTAGTTGAGAAACGTTTTGAGCTGATCGGGGATGCCGAACACTGGAATGTCGGATCGCGCGGCAGGCAGATCGGGAGCCCATCAGTAAAGCCCGGCATATCGCCGCGGCTGTTCCTGAAACTGGTTGACAAGGCGACATTCCTGGACATCACGGATTTTTCAAGCCACCTGCCGGATTTTCATGAGAAGGTAGTGGTGACGGATATATATGAAACGGGATCGGAAGAAGAAAAGGCGATGCTTCGGTATTATCATTTGACAGCAGATTACCTAAAAAAATGTTCAAAAGAAAAAGGCAGCGGAGGCATCAGAGGCATGAAGCTGCAGTTTGAGCTGTCATACCTTGACAAGCCGTATGGTGCAAGAGATATCATCCACCCGAAGACGGGAGACTGCCTGGTTCATCCCAGAGATTATTCAGGACTGGTGGAAAACGGCGGACTGCTGTCAAAGGAAAGGGATTTAATCGGCATTGTAAAACAGGAGCTTGCAGAAGGCCGCGCTTGCGCGGTGTTTGCCGAATTTACGGGAAAGGAGGAAACGAACGTGACCACAAGGCTGCAGGAAATCATAAGAAAGGAATGCGGTCTGGATGAAAATGAAGTGGTCATATTAAAATCGTCGGCGCCCGCGGCAAACAAGCGCGAGGCATGGATGCACAGCCGTGCGGAGGAAGGCATGAGGGTGTTCATCTGCAACCCGGAGTGTGTTGCGACGGGGCTAGACTTCTGCTGGGTAAATAAAAAGGGAATCCAGTATAATTATCCCACGATTATTTTCTACCAGATGGGAACGTCCCTTTTTACGATCGCGCAGGCAAGCAGGCGTGCATGGAGATTAAACCAGACGCAGGAGTGCCGCGTCTACTACATGGGCATAAAAGGCACAAAACAGCAGGCGCTCATACAGCTCATCGCGGAGAAAACGTCTGCAAACGGCGTCATGGAAGGACGTTTCAGCGTGGACGGGCTTGCGGCGATGGCAGAGGGCATTGATGTGGATGTCAGGCTTGCACAGATCATGTCGGAGATGGATCAGACATCCGTTGACGACCTGCAGGGAATGTTCGATGTCGTAAACAGCAGGAAGGAAAACGATGAAAGTGCGTACGGTGTATACCGGAAGATGCTTACCTACAAAGAGCTTATGGGAAACGAGGCAAAGGGCATGAAAGTGGATATATTCGATGTGCTTTCAAGCTTCTCATCGACGGATGTGTTCTCGGCATTCAGGGGATTTACGGCAAATGCAGCAGTTTCCGGGACAGAAAAGTCCGGTATGGAAACAGAAAAGTCCAGTGATAAAGAGAAGACAGTCGAATCAGTGGTGAATACGCAGGTTGCAGTACCCGCAGATCTGCTGATACCTGATATGTCGGTAAGAGTGAAAAAAAGAAAGAAGAGTGGGAAAATCAGTATACCGACAAGGACGCTGTTTGATGTTGTTTAGTATTATTATTTATTCAATAGGAGGAAATGATTTATGAAGTTTACATTTAAGATTGCAAGTGAGGAAATGAAGACAGCCTGTGAGAAGCTGAGATTCGGGGGTGGTAATGCAGTGTCATTTCGGTTCATGAGTGACAGTGACGGAAAGCCCGCGGTAAGCATGCTTACAAGCGACGGCATATCGCAGTGCCAGACCAATCCCATAGGCATCAGCACTAAGGAGACGCCGCAGGATTTCATTGCGGGAATCCTACTGCTTGACGTGGTAAAATCCATTGCCCAGTTTGACAGTAAAATGACACTGCAGGTGAATGATTCATCGTGCAGGTTTAAGTGCGGCACGGCAGACCTGACGGTTGACCTTCTGAAAGAGGCGGCGGGAATTGAGCTGCATGAGGAGGAACAGAAAGGGATGCTGGCCTTTGGCGTGCTCACGGAGGATTTCGGCCATGCGCTTAATGTTGCCGGGATGTTTGGCGGCAGCGTGACGGACGGAATCCGGGAGGCGGCGCACAATGGCACATACCATATTTCCTTCAAGAAAAAGGAGGACGGTGTCGTAATGTGTATATGCTCAACTCTTGCTACGGCGTTTTTCGGCTATTCTAAATGTAAAGTGGGCGTCATGGAACAGTTTGAGGAAGGACTTGTCAATACAAGGTGCGTGCTGAGGATATCAAACTTGAAGGCATTAAGGGAGTGTGTCTGTGACGAACAGGTTGCTATCTACCTGACAAAAGTGCACCTCATGGCGAAGGACAGCAGTGCGGCATACATCACTACGCTGGTTAACGGCAGTTACTCGGATAAAATAACGGGGCTTGGCGAGTCAGTAGAGTATGACTGCAGGTATGAGCTTGGAAGGAAGGAGCTGCTGACAGCAGTTGACTGTATCCGCATCGGAATGGACGGTATGAGGGAAAAAGAAATCCTTTCCATTGATGTGTCCGGTGACAGGATCAGCGTCAGGAGTTTTGACGATCGGCAGGAAGTCACGCTGAAGGACACAGGAGATAAGGAGGGGGACGAATTTCATGTACTCCTCTCCACCATGTATTTCAGAAAGGTACTGGCAACATTCAGTTCAGACAGGATCATATTCCGCAGCAGTCTTAAAATGTCCGGCATTGTGACATTATGTGATAATGAGGATGACAGGGCAGCGCTGATGCCGGTACAAAGGGAAGTCGTAGAGGAAGCGCTCAGAAAAGCAGAGGAGGCGGAAGCAAAAAAGGCAAAAAAAGGGGGAAAGGCTGCGAAGGCAGTTGATATTGAGGAATAATCTGTAACGGATTATCTTATGGGGGCAGCTTTCGGACTGCCCTCCTGTTTTAACAGACTTCAGGGGAAGAAAGCTTATATAATTATAAAGCAATGACAGTAGAAATGTCGCCCAATCCTTGAATCTGAAATAAAAAAATGGTATGATGAAATCATTAACAGGAAGGATATAGGACATATGGCAAACATATACGACGGGGCATTTCGTACAATCTTAAATGACTGCCGGAAGCTGGTTATCCCGGTAATTAACGAAATTTTCGATGAATCGTATACAGGGGAAGAAGAGATACAGTTTTATCCCAATGAGCACTTTATAGACCAGCAGGACCGGGCGGACAAAGAGCGTATTACAGACACGAACTTTACAATTATTGGTAAAACACAGAAAAAATATCATCTTGAATGTGAAAGCAGCCTGCCGGATGGGAAGATTACTGTGAGAATTTTTGAGTACGAAAGTTATAATACACAGAACTTGAAGTTGAGGAAGTGGAAAAGCTTGCAGGGAGCCAGACAGTATAAAATAGCAGGATATTAATTCTGTGTTTATAAAGCAGAGAAACGACGGACAGCAAGACCAGTTTCCCTGCTTTTATGGTGCATTTTTTATTTGAAGATATCTTTAAAAACGCCTGCTGATGCTGATTCCGTTTTATATTTTCTCACATGAGAACCGTTTTTCGGAATATGACAGCAATGAGCAGAGACCGAAGGAATTAAAAGCTCAGACAGTATAAAATATTATATACAGATATAAAACAGGGAAATGACTGATTTTCAGATTGTTTCCCTGTTTTTTGTTTCATGTTTCAGGCGTAATTTTCCCCAGAATATAAAAAGAGTATAATTTTTCCCTTGACTAAATACCCCGTTTTTCTGCATGATGCTCCTGTTGGCAGAAATGCCATGTGGAAATAAATTTTCATTCGAGGAGGAAAAAGATGAAAAAAGTAAAGATCCTGAACCTGGTAAAAAAGGCAGGCGTAATCCTGCCGACCATTTATTACGGCAATGCAAGGAGCCTTATTGTAAATGCTACCGATGCGGATATCGACTGGATTGCAAACAGTGCAAATGCAGCGGATTCATCCTTTATGAATCTTGCAGACACTGCAAAGAAAGAGGGGGCGGGCGTCTACCAGCTATTCCTGATTATTGGGATTGTAGGTGTGATGTGCTTTGGCACATGGCTGGGATTCCTTACGGCAGTAAGCAAAAACAGCAACAAGCGTGAGGAAAATAAAACGCAGTTTATTTATCTTGCCATTGGTGGGATTGTTCTGTTCGGTATTCCGGCAATCATTGGTGGTTTAAGGACAATTGGCGTATCGCTTGAGTTTTAAATCAGGCAGGAGGACAGTCAATGAACCCATGGAATGTATTGAAAAACAATGATTTTGGAATAAATAGCGGAAACGACATACTGTTGGGGGCAAGCGGCTCCCTGTACCGTGTCATACTGGTTATTGCCGTTGTTGGTCTGGCATGCACACTGATCTACAGCTTCATCCGTATTGCGCTGATAAAAAACAGCCATTCGAGGGAGGAAGAGAAAAAGGAGATAACAGGCAAGATGGCGGTGGCGGCGCTGATATTTGGGGGAAGCGCTGTCCTGTCGCTGATGTGGAAGATAGCAGATTCCCTTTTAAACATTGTGTGACAGAGAAACGATGGCTTTCATGTAAGCAGAAGGAAGGGATAAGGTCTGGATGGATGAAAAAGATAAAAACATTTATAAAAAACATAATGACGGTTACAGTTCCATTTTACATGATGAAAATAACTGCCCACGCGGGCAGTTATGATTTCCTTGATAATACGGGAATTAAGGATGAGAATATAGACAGGCTGGGCAGTGCACTTAAAAGAGAAGGAGCTGGACTGTATAGCGTGTGGCAGGTGCTGGGTATTATCGGGGTCATGTGTGCCCTTGTACTGGCAGGCGCCGCGGTTGCCATGTCACATAATGCAAAGGACAGGCAGGAAAACAAGAGCTGGCTCCTGCATGTATGTGCAGGCGGCATCGGGGTTTTTGGAATTGTTGCGGTGCTTGGGGGACTTGCGGCACTGGGAAAAGGCATCGGGGGCGGACTGGGAGTATAGCGGGCCGCAGATTCTGATAGAAACGGGGTTATAAAAATGAACGGAAGGTTTGAAGTACCAAGGGAATTTGATTCCACGGATGACAAATACCTGAAGATATTTTCGCTTACATCGCTCCTTGTGCTGATGGTAATGGTCACGCTTTCCGTGATGGCCTGCAAGCTCCTCATATTTTTCGGGGTGCCATCAGTACCGGCAATTGCGGTTTTTGTCATTATTACCATTGCTGTCACCGCGACCACCATGATACCGATACCCGCAGACAATTATATGTCCGGCGGTGGCAACACGGTGGCGCAGGTTATTATAAAAAGGTTTATACGCAGGCGTGCCCGATGTATCTATGTAAAGGGATATAACCAGTACCGCCTTGATTCGGAGGCCATGTGGCTTGTAAAGGAGGCGCTGGATAAGGATGATTCCGTCCTGAGATACGAAACTGGTATTTGGCAGGGTATACAGATGGAAAAGAAAGAAAAGCATGGAGGGGGAGAATAGGATGGGCGGACTGATAGCAAAAATCACCCATGTGATGTATGTAATAATGGCGCTGCTTGCGCTGGTGATCATAGGGCTTGTCGTTTTTTATGTGCAGAGCAAAAAAAGGCGGCGGGCGAAAGTGGAAGATGTCCGGGTATGCCCGGACCTGAAAAGAAAGGATGCGCAGGATTTTGTCAGGCTGGAAAACATAAGGGATGACATGATCATAACGGAGAACGGAACAAGGTTTATCGGTGCCGTGAGGTGTTACGGATTTGATTTTTACAGCGCCAACGCGCCGGTGCGCGAGCGTACAATGATGGGATATATAAATTTCATCGCATCAATAAAGTCGCCGGTGACATACCGGCAGTATACGAAACAGACAGACCTGGGACCGACAAAGAAAATGTATAAGGATACCTATGAAAAACTGCTGGAACAGCTTTACAACTATGCGGACGAGTATGCGCTCATGAAGGAAGCGCTTGAAAACATAAGGGAAAAGGACATCGTACGGGAAAAGGCAGTTCTGGACCGTCTCGAGGAGCTGCAGAAAAGGATAAGGTCCCTTGCATGGCGGGAGTATCATATGCGGGACGAGATGGCATATCTTGAAAAGGTGTCATCGAGCGATACCACCCCGGAGAGGGTAGAGATGTATGTCTTTGAATGGGTATATGACGAGAGCATGTTCTCACATGAACTCAGCAATGAGGAGATCTATAAAAAAGCGGTGCAGGAATTAAAGGCAGTGGAGCACAACATGGCATTCGCGCTTGGCAATGCGGGCATAAAGGCAGTCCGAATGAAGACCAGCGAGCTGATCGAGGCGTTTCGCCAGCATAACAACCCCGTAAGCAGCGAGCGTTTCCGCATGAAAGACGTGGCAAACACTTCTTATTATGATGACATTATAGGGAGCAGCTGCGTAAGCGACATGAGGGCGGAGGTGCACGGGGAGCTTGCAGAGGAGATTGCCGCGAAATCAGCGGAAATCCTGCTGTCCAAGGCGGGATATATCAGACAGATGGCGGACGGAAACCAGAAAAAGGCGGTATAAATAGGATTGGTACGGAAGAAAAGCCTGTGTTATCACAAGTCTGCAGGCTGTAACTGAATGGAGGATAAAATGGCAGACAGGAAAAGGGAAAACAGCGGCGCAAAAAACAGCCGCAGGAATAAGGCGGATCCGGGATATGGTGCGCAGATCCGGGAGGCGGAGAGAATGCTCACGGAAGAACAAAACGGGGAAAACCCAAATAACAATAAGAGTGCAGATAGTACATCTGAAAAAAACGAACGCAGCAGGGAAGATACAGCGGAACAGAAGCTCGCAAAACTGGCCGAGGAGAGAAGTCTCCTTATAAAGCAGCTTGAAAACGGGCTTGAAGAGCGTGAAAAAGTGGTGCAGGAGCTGACGGAAAAACTGGAGAAAATGCCTGTCGGAAAAGACTGTGACGGTACGAGTAACGAGTATCTTTCGGATGAGGATGCACAGAAGCTGCTTGAGCGTGTCCTTGAAGCGGAAAACGGGGCTCAGAAAGAAAAGGCAGAGGCCGAAAAAAGGATAGAAAAGGCGAGAAAGGCCGCGGAACGGGCACGTAAGGCAAAACAGCAGTCGGACGCAGTCATCAAACAGGCAGAAAAGGAAGTCCGTGATATCCTCGATGAGGCGGACAGGAAGGAAAAGGCCATCCGGGAAGAAGCGTCCTTAAAACAAGAACACTTTAATATTACGGACTCAAAAATGCAGGAAATCATAGATGACATCAACAGCAGGCGTCCCGTACAGGAAACGGAAAGCGGAACTGAAGCAGCAGACACTGCCGTGATGTCCCCGAAAGAGAAAAAGGCATATATCCGCGCAGAAAAAAAGGCGCTCAGAGAGAGACGCCGCGCAGAACGGAAAAAGCTTGCAGAGACGAAAAAACTTGCAAGGAACGGATACCTTCCAAGGAAGACACAGGAGCAGCTCATAGAGGATGCTATCATGGAAATGATTGATGAGAATAACCTGTTCGGTGAGGCAAGGAAATCCGTAAAGGAGCTGGTCATGTGTGACGGCGTAGACCCGAACAACAATGGGTACCTTGTGCTGAATGACAGCGGACAAGATATCTATGTAATGTGTATGTACATTGAGAAAAACAAGCGCAAGAACGATTTTGCCGTCACTTATGAAAAACTCATGAACACAAAGGGCGTGACCACGAGCATCTACATTGAGCCTATGCGCGACGGCAAGGCAGTGAGGACAATGGACAAGCGCGTTCTGATACTGGACAGTGAACAGCAGGGCGCGGCGAAGGACGGCGACAGGAACCGGTACAGGAAGCTCGGCTCCAAGCTGAGGGACACTGAAAAATATGCGGACGATGTCGAGTCGGGAAACAATAACCTTTATGAAGTGTCCTTTATATTCGTGCTTTGGAACACGAGCCTTGAACAGCTTATGATCGACGTGAACGAATTCCACAATACAGCGCTCAACAGTGGAAATATAGAACTCTGCAGCTGTTACTCGACACATCCAGAAGCCTTTTTAAGTGCAGCTCCCATGAACAGGCTGTACAAGGCCGGGACGGGGCTTGTAAAAACCTGCTGTGTGAAAAAGCATGTGATGGACACTTATTCCCTCTCCTGTATATTCAATCATACGAGGAGCGACTTTTACCACGAAAACGGCATTATAGCGGGCAGAAACATGAGTACTGGGAGGCCGGCAACGTTTGACTGTTATGACAAAATGTTTGATTCCTACGGCGTGGTCGTGTGCGGCTCCACCGGTACGGGGAAATCGGCGACGATCAAAATGTACTTTACCCGTTATGCCGATTTCGGTGTCAGGATTGCGTCGATTGACTTCGAGAAAGTCGGTTCCCGGGGAGAGTACTCGCGGGCGTGCGAGGCAGTGGGCGGCCAGAACTTCGTGATAAAGGTCGGCAGCGAGTACACGATCAACCTGTTTGAGCTTGACACACAGCTTGAGTATGACGAGTCAACAGATTTAGAGTATGAGGACCTGAACGTGATGGACAAGGTAAGCGACCTTGTAAATATCATTTATACGATGGCGACATACGGAAAGAACAAGCCTTCTTATGACACGGAAGTGTATTTTGAGGAGATTATCAGGAAGATCGTCATGGAACTATATGAGGAGAGAGGGATACATGACCATGACGTGGCTTCTCTTTTCAGGCCCGCGCAGCTTTACGGGGAAAGGGTGAAAAAGAAGCTTCCTGTCATCACGGATTTTTATAAAAGACTCCTGCTGGAACAGAAGCGTAACAGCGACAGCCTGAAAGACCAGGCATATTCGCTTCTGCGTTCCGCAATGCAGTCCTATGTCAGATATGCGGCGTATACGCTTGACACGCTGAAATTTTTTTCGAGGGAAGAAGTCGATTTGATGAAGAGGAACGACATCGGACAGGTGGTATATGAGGACGTGGAGGGAAACAGCCATGTGATGGAGGTGGTTGTCGGGACGCGTTCCTTTTTTGACGGACAGTCCACGATCCATGTTGACCTTGATACGCCATGGATCAACATTGATATTTCTCAGATGATTGATGCCGACCGCCCGATCGCCGAGGCAATCGCGGCAAACTACCTGAACGAGAATTTTGTAAAGAAAAATTCATCAAATCCGAGAAAGGCGAAAAAAAGGATCATCATGATAGACGAGTGCCACAAAATGTTTCCCTATGAGCACCTGCGGCTCTTCCTTGCGGACCTGTACAGGACGGCGAGGAAAAGACTCATATCTCCGTGGGTATGCACTCAGGCACTTCATGATTTCCATGGTTTTGCCGAAACTGAGGCAATACTGGAACAGACCTCGATCATGCTCCTGTTAAAACAGGAGCCAAACCATGAGGATTATATCAAAAAAGTTACAAGGATGACCGATGCGCAGATTAAAATGCTGATGGAACTTGGCGGCAACCCGATGGACAAGAGCCAGGGCAATTCGCGCAAGGGCGAGCTCTGCATGATCATGAAAGGTCATGCCGCGTTCATCAAGGTGGATTACCTGACGGATAGTGAGTTTGACGCAGTGGAGACGGACATGCTCAAGATACAGGAGATGCATGGCAGGATGTACAAAGAAAGGAGGGCGGAGGATAATGCAGTTATCCAGGATGTATCCTGATGCCACGGATAGTGCGGGGAATAAGGCAGGCCATATAAGACTGTTTGTATTTGTGCTGCTGTCCGCTGTCGTTTTCGGGCATATGGCAAACATTCTCCATGTTCATGCCGGCGGGTGGGGGAATCCCGCGAGTTCCATTTACGGCGACGACCTGGGCGAGGAGGCATTCAAAAATGACGCAGACCCGAATGACCAGGGTTCCAAGCCCAGTTGGTTTGTCAAGATCATATGTGATCTGCTTGCGGCACTGGGACACGGTATCTTTGCAATGCTTTCATTCTGCCACGCAAACCTAGACAGGCTTGTGTTCGGCAGGGTGATGGGCGGAAGCACGTCAAACGTTGCATACTATACATTTGAGCTACAGGCAAACAACCCATACGGCGCGGTGGGATCGCTGGTTTATAACATTATCAGGGGAGTCATCTATGTGCTTGTCGCGGTGATGTTCGGCGCAAAGATGGCAGCCGCGGCATGGAAAAGGGGCAGAGGTGCATCCACCATTGCCGCGAAGGAAGCCGTCAAATCGGCAGCGTTTGTAATCCTTGCGCTGGCCTTGATGCCGAATGTACTGGACCTCATGCTTTACCTGAGGGACCTGCTTTTATACGCCATTGCGAAGGGCGTCTACGGCAACAGTTATTTCAGCGGCAGCACGTCCATCATCACAGCTTTCCGTGACCTTGTGACAGAGGCGGAAAACGGTGAGAGCGCGGGCGCACTGATTTTAAACACGATCATGTATGACGCCCTGGGCATCCTTAATGTCGTGTACGTCTTTGTCTATATAGGCGTGGCGCTGAATATGACAGTCCTGTTCATCATGTTTCCAGTAGCTGTGCTGAAAAGCATGTACGACAGGAGGATGTTCGGGCAGTGGCTGTCGGTAATGCTTGCATGCATACTTGTCCCTGTAGGTGACACGGCGCTGCTGGCAATTCCCTGTTACATGGGAAAAAACTTTTCGTCAAATTTCGGCGGAAGCAGCAGCCTTGCGCTGGGGCTTGTGCAGATTGGATGCTGTATGATGCTCTTACAGGCAAGAAATATGGTGAAACAATCCATAGGCGTCAGTACGGGGATCGGGGAAGGTTCGGGAATCCACATGGGCATGATGGCGGCGCGTTCCGCAATCAATGTTGGAATGAAAGGCTTTTCGAAAGTAAAGAACGGTCTAAAAAGCGCAAAGGAGGACGATACAAACGCAAAGATGGCCGAGACGAACGCCCAGATAGACGACCGCGAAATGGCAGAGCATATGGCGAAGAAGCGCGCGGACGCAATAAGCGGGGATGAAAATCCCGCTACAGGCAACGTAAAGGATGGGCGTCTACAGACGGAGAAAACTGTCGGACAGGGCGGTGATTTTGTCCGCACGGGTATTCATACGGACGACGCAGTGGCAGATTCAGAGTTTCCCGGCAGTACAACGTCCATGGCGAGATCTGGAGAAATGCCATCAGTGGGGTCAAGCCTTGAGGAAGACAGGGGAAACATCAATGCAGCAGGTGCATGGGATATGATATCCTCAATTGCAGGCGCGGATATGGAAAAGAATGCCGACGACATGGAGATAAAAAAGGAAAATGAGATCGACGGGGAAAAAGAATATGCGTCCGCTGTGGAAGAATGCATAAACAGCCGGAATGCCCGAACCCGGGAGCTTATGGACAGCATGGAGGACAATCCGGCAAAGCTTGCGCAGGAACTTGGCGAACTCGAATCCAGAGAACAGGAAGCTGTCCGCGGCAGGGAGATGCTTGCTGCGGAGCATGAAGAAAATGGAAAACGGCTGGAAGAAGCCGAAAATACCGCCGCAGGGCTTGAGAAAGAACAAAAAAGGATTGATGAAGAGATAGCTGATACAAACAAAAAGATCAGCGGCCTGGAAAATGAAAGGGAATCTGAAAATGCAGGGGAGGAGCGAAAGATGGAAATTGAATCGGAACTTGGCATTTGTAGGAAAACAAAGGAAAAACTGGAAGATGAAAGGGATAGCATAGAGAAAAACATCCAGGAGGCAGTGCAGGATCTTGGGACGGCAAGGGAGGCATATGACACAAGCCGCTCAAAGCTTGATGAAATTACCGGAATCACGGCACAGAAGGAGGCTGTCCGCAGGCGCTATGACAACACCATGGATACCGCAAGGGACATGCAGGGTGCACTGCTTGAACGGCGCGGCGAGCTCGTACGGGCAAATTCAATGAACGAGGGCAGGTTGTCAGGCTATTCGGAAGGTGAAAGACAGGGTGCATGGGCTGCAGTCCGTGCTGAGGAAACGCTCCAGTCGGCAAAACTGGATTATGACACGGCCGTCAAAAAAGGACTGCCGGAATCCGTCATCAGTGAAAAAAGGGAAGCATACCAGACGGCGCGGCGCGATTACAGTGAGAAAAAGGCGTCTGCACCTGATACGGCGACAGACATATGCCGACACATTTCCAGGGACAACGCAGAGCTTGCGAGGGTAAACAGCGATCTGGGGCAGCTTTCGACAGTAATGCAGGAGACAGACCCATGCTATGGACAGATGGACGCAGGACAGATACAATCACAGATATCACAGAATAAAATCAGGGCGAACGGATTGCAGAAAAACATCAACAATACCAGGAGCCGAATGCAGCTCCTTGACCGCGGAGACGTGGAAGGAAGGTCCGAATGTATCAATATGATTGCGCAATGCGAGAATGCAAAGCTTGACCTGGAAAACCAGAATATTGTGTTGCAGAGCAGGCTGAACGCCGGAAAGCATGCAGCTTCCGGGAAAGAGGGCGCGGGTGCGGCGTATTCCAACATGAAAGAACTGGATTATTCTGACAAATACATGCAGGAACGGCGCGCTGTGGCATCACGTTACGCAAACCTTGATAATTTTGAAAACCCGGAAGTGTCAAAGTTCCTTACCAGCAAGCAGAAGGCGGAATTTTACAGGAAAAGGGCGGCTGTCAAAAGGACAAGGGCCGTGGCGGGCGCCGTTGGCGCGGCTGCAGGCGCAGTCACAGGTGCAGGCATGGGAATGTTCCTCGGAACATACGGTGCAGAGATGCTTGGCGAGTTTGGCGGAATGACTGGCGCGGCGCTGGTCGGGGGAGCGGCGGAGGCTGTCGCAGGAAGGACCTCCATATATAAATATGAAGCGGGAAATCTGCCCGGGAATTTCAGAACCGGAAATTCATTTGCGGGTTCCCCACAGAACATGACGGACGCGCAGAGGAATGCGGACATCAGCGAGATATGCAGTGAATTAAAGGATTTCAGCGTGAACCAGGCCGTTACGAGCCCGAATGCCATAAACAGTTTTACAAGACGGGCAGAGGCAAGACTGCACGACCTTGCAGTGGAGATCGAAAGTAGGTATCCGGGGGATGGTCAGAAACAGCAGGAGGAGTTTCAGAAGCAGATGGAGCCCGTCGCCAGGGAAGAGCTGAGAAGCTGTGTCATAAGGGAGGCACTTTCAGGACGCCACACCATGATAAACAGAGGATACCTTGAAAAGAGTGAGGTATACCAGGATATCGAGGACGGAATTATGGAGGAATACTTCCGTGTGCAGTCGCTCAATAACATCAATGGGTATCTACAGAATGGAGATGAATAGATCTATGAACGGGGGAGGAGGGCTACAGCCTTTCCTCTCTGTATGTACTGGAAACATACGGTGCAGAGATGCTCGGGGAGTTTGGTGGAATGACTGGCGATATGAAGCGGGAAACCTGCCCGGGAATTTCAGGAAATTCATTTGCAGGTTCCCAGCAGAACATGACGGACGCGCAGCGGAATGCGGACATCAGTGAAATATGCAGTGAATTAAAGGATTTCAGTGTGAATCAGGCCGTCACGAGCCCCAATGCCATAAACAGCTATACAAGGCGGGCAGAGGCAAGACTGCACGACCTTGTAGTGGAGATCGAAAGCAGATATCCAGGGGACGGCCAGAAACAGCAGGAGGAGTTCCAGAAGCAGATGGAACCCGCCTCCAGAGAAGAGCTGAGAAGTTGTGTCATAAGGGAGGCACTTTCAGGACGCCATACTATGATAAACAGGGGATACCTTGAAAAGAGTGAAGTATACCAGGATATTGAGGAATCATGGAGGAATATTTCCGTGTGCAGTCGCTCAATAATATCAATGGGTACCTGCAGAACGGGGATGAATAACCACCATTAACCTGGGTAATAGCTGAACGATGTAATGATATGGACTTAATAGGAAAAAGAGTCCTTTGCCCCCCCTTTTTCCCTAAACCTCTTTATTATACAAATATATTATTTTTAAACTTTTACATCTATACATACAGTTTATTACATTTCGTCTTTTTAAGGTCCTTTTTATGATATAATTATTTTAAAGATCTGTAATATTATATAATTACAGCTAATTTGAAAATCAAGATAAACAGTATCTATTAAGAAACGGAAGTGCCCAGATGAAAATATTAATTGTTATGCTGACAGAATTGTTTATACTTTTTGTCCAGAAGGAGTTTTGCGACAAGACTTTCAGACACAGGAAAGTCCACAGGGGAATACCATTCCTTGTATGGTTTTTCTTCTATGCCTCTACCAACCTTTTAACTTATCTTTTTGACCTGCCTTTCTGGTTCAGGTTTCCTGTTTTTGCGCTGCCGTTCTTAGCTGTGCTTTATATTTTATATGAAGAGGTTTTTGAAGTCCGTCTGGCTGTCGCTTCATTTATATTTATCATGGGCATGCTTGCTGAGACGATTGTATGTATTGTCGGTGCCATGCTTGGGTATTCAGTTGAAACCGCACGTGAAACTACGGAGCTATTTCTCTTATATAACATCCTGTCCAGACTCATCTGGTTTATAGAGATTAAAACTGCATTTGTATTACAAAAGAAAAACAGGACAGCCGGCATCAGAAAAACAGACTGGCTTGAAGTGTTTTTCGTTCCAGTCAGCAGTATTTTTATCATCGTGTCAATTTTTGGACCCTACGCAGAGCAGTTTTTTACCCTCAAGCTTATGGCTTCCTTTCTGCTTCTTGTCATAAATCTTTTTACATACCACAGTTACTACAGCATTCAGGAGAAAACTTTTTACACTGCTGAAAAGAAGTTTCTCACACAGCAGGTGGAAAGCTATGCCACCCAGCTACAGGCCATGGGGCAGATGTGGGAACAGATGCGCATGTACCGGCACGAAACACAGCAGAAAAACCTGCTGGTCCAGTCTTATATTGAACAGGGAAAATATGATAAAATAAAAGAGATCTTTTGCAAAGACAAGACACTGACTGAAAGCCGAACCTGTATTTCCAAAACGGGAAATGTCAGCATGGACGCGCTCATTAACTATAAGGCATCCATCGCAGAAAAATATGGTATTAGGATTCTTTTAGATGCCATTGTTCCATACGATACAGTTTTTGAGGATACAGCTCTGTACAGCCTGCTTGGAAATCTGCTGGACAATGCGATCGAAGCTGTCATAAATACAGCATCGGAGGAAAGAACTATCAGAATGCAGATACGTACTACAAATAACCTGTATGTCCAGATGGAAAATCCTTATTCCGGGGAGCTGCGCAAGAAGAACGGACAGTATCTGACGACAAAATCAAATAAAGAAGATCATGGCCTGGGATTAAAAATGGTGCGGGACATTGTAGAAAAATATCATGGTGTTCTGGATATAAAGGATGAAGGAAACAGATTCAGGGTTATCCTTTTTGTGTATGACATTACGAAGGCTGCCTGTTAATTTCCTGTTTTAGTCCATAAAACGGTTCTGTAATTCTTTATTTCTGCGCAGTATGTCCTTTATAGACCGGAGCATGTCAACCAGTATTCTCACTTCGTATTCATCACAGTCCGCAAACAGCTCTTTTGCCTCTTCCTCAAAGATGATCTGTGACGGCATGACATTGTCGCACAGGAGTCTGTCTGTGGAAACAGAAAGTGCATTTGAAATCGCAATAAGCGTTGGAAGGCTGACTTTTGTTTTTCCTGTTTCTATATTGCTGAAATGAGGGTTGGTCACGCCAACAATAGCAGCAAGTGCATCCTGTGTCAGATGTTTTTCCATCCTCTTTTGACGTATTCTCATTCCTAGCGCCTTGTAATCAATCTCCATTTCTTCATGCTTCCTTTTATATTTTTTACACATTATAACCTGTTCTTTTGTATTTATGAATATACTGTATGCAATAAAACTGCATACAGTATAATAATGTAAAAAAATATTTTTAGGTCCTATCTTAAACTCCCGCTTTGTATGTTTCAGAGCTGTTCTCAATGCACATATTCCTTACCGCTTCCCGGTATTTGCTCCCGATAGTAATCTCACTGCCATTATACAATACCACATGATCGTAATGGTATTCGCTGATATACAGTATGTTTGCCAGAAAGGATTTATTGATCCTCAAAAACATGACGGATGAATTTTCCAGACTCTTTTCCACAACGTCAAGTTTGGCATAATAGGAAACAACCCGGTCTCTGCCATGCACAGACACCTCTCTTTTGTCACTCTCAAAGTAGCAGATTTCCCGCAGCAGAAAACAGTATTTCTTTTTTCGGAAAGTAAACTCAAATATCTCCTCTCTGCGGTCCCATATTTCCATGACTTTTGCCAGGGTGCTTTTTAATTCCTCCCTGGCAACCGGCTTATCTACAAATGCAAAGGGCTGTACACTGATGATATCTTTACAGTACTGGTCATACATAGATATAAATATCATGACTGCCCTGTGGTCTGTCTCTCGGATAATCCTTGCAGTCTCAACACCATTTCTGCCATTCATCTGGATATCCAGTAAAAGAATATCAAAGTCTCCTCTGCTTTCGATCTCACACAAAAGCTCCTCCCCGCTTAAACAGCAGACAATCTGCACGTTGCAGCCCAGCTCCTGCATGATCTCCTGCACCATGATTTTTTCTCTCTTTAGTTCTTCCTCTAAATCTTCACAGATTCCTATTCTAATCATGTTCTGTATTCCTTTTCGGTTATATCATTGCCGATAGTATCCATATTTTACCAGTAATTTATTAGCTTATTTTTATTTTAACCTGCCTTAATACTTTTATAAATAAACTAAAAGCAAGTATATTTTATGTAGATTAAAAAAAGCAAAATTTATTATATACAAAGACCGTTCTCTTTAAAATCTCTTTTACACTGATTTCATATTTTGATATAGCAATTTGTAAGGCAGTTTTTGTCCTTAAAAAGAACTGCCGTGTCTGGAACAGACACAGCATGAAAGAGATTTGCAGTACAGAGAAACTGAAAGGGGCAAAACAGATGTGGATAAAGTCAAATAGATATCCTGTATTTAACAGGATTAAAGAAATATTACACAGAGCGGTATTGAAAATAAAATATATGGAAATGGACAATTGGTGGTATCTGTACGGCAGCTGCTGGCAGCTTTTCCCGCCATCTTTTTACTAGACTCATACAGAGGAGGAGATACAACAGATAAAAGAGAAAGAATTGGGAGATTTAACAAAAAAGATTGAACTGAAAGTACAGAGTTTAAGGCATCCTTTGGCGTTGCGGCGGGAGATCCGAATAACTCTTCTTTATAAATACCTTACCAGATTTGCTGCTTCATAAGAGGAATATTGCTGCCAACAGGCAGGATATTAGTACTATCTATCATTCTTGTATGCAGTTTATTGTTACCGGAAGCTCATCGGGTCCGTCTGCATTCACATAAATAAAGTGTTTCCACCGCAATACCAGTCTCCGCTCCTCTGAGCCGTCTTTCTTTCCCACCCAGTAACTTTGCCAGTGTCCTCTGCGCACATGCGGCGTTACGTGGTGCCTTTCTATTGGACTTGCTGTCTGATTATTGTTTTCTTCTTTATCAGTTTCAGATGAAGAGGTAGTGTTATACGCCTTTTTATGTTTTCTTATTCTTTTAATAACGTTGTTCCCTACATCCCAGCGGCTGATTTCCCTGTACTTGTCCTTTATATCTCGAATGGTTTTCGGCTTGACAGTCTTCCTTCCCGGATCTGCATTCTGTATGTCTGCATTTTCTGCACACACATATAAAACTAACTGCAGCATTTTTTCAACAACACTGAGACTATAATCAAGCTTTTTGCTTATATCCTGGCTGTTGTATTGAATCTTTAATAGTGTTGCCATACATTCTTTCAGTGTCTGTCCTGCTTTGAGTTCAATAGAATGGATATTGACAGTTTCTCCATTATTATGCAATATCACAAACTTTAATAGTTCCATATCCTCAATAATATCAAAACAGGCAAAAAATCCATGAAACTGATTTTCATAAAGATTTGGAGATTCAAAATATACACATGAATACGGCATATTTTTTAAAACGTCCACTGGAAGCAGCAGCTCATCCTTTGCCTGACTGTAGAGCAGTTCTTCCATTTCAGGTTCAAAATGGTATACCTGTTTGCTGATCCTCCATGATGCAAGTACGCTCAGCATATATGATATATACATTATCTGTGATTTGAAATTCTGATCAGTCTCTTCTTCCTGTGTTGTGATTCCCTTGCACCTAAAGGCATAAAAAGCCTCAATATTTGTAAGATATATCCAGTCTGGAAGTTTATGCTGCCTTCGATAAAGAATTCTTACCAGATCTAACTCCTGCCAGGATATATCGCTTTTTTCTGTGTAATTATTCAATAATTGTAATGGCTGGTACATTTTTATCTCCCCTTTTTTCCGCACCACCACCAGGCGCTTCATCTTTGTCTTTTAATATTTTATCAAGTCTTTCTTCTAAACATCAATTTACAACTTTTTGAAAAAAATAACGCACAAGACACTTTCTGATGTATAATAAGTTTGCAAATAAAACTATACGAAAGCGAGTGGTCTTGTACGTTAAACTTATTATACAATGAAAATAATCTAACATCGAAAACCACATAAAATCAAATACGATAATTAATGCCATAAAACAGTTGATTCGGCAACGAGGGTATCATTTATAAAGTTGTAAAGTGGTGTTTATAAAGTACGCTGTTTTCTTTGCTTTTGCTATAAATTGCTGCCTTTGCTGTATTAATGGTGCTTTTTGCTTATCTGATAACTGCTCATAAAAGACATCCACATCAAGATTAGGCATATTCATTGCTTTCGCCAGCTCTTCTATACGTGATGTATACCATTCCTGCAATAATATGTTGTACATTTTCTGACTGTCTGTAAACATCATAATGCCGTCAAATCCAATAGGAGGTTTGTAATATATAAGCATTGCATAACCATATTTTCCGGCATCACATATTATTAAATCGTCTTTTGCCAGACTTTCATAAAAAATATCCGCTACAATTTTACAACGCTCTTTTTCCTCTAATGTAATGTAATCATACGAATTATCTACCGTAACGAAATCTTCATATATGTTTACTTGTTGTAGCTTTAGGCGGAAGTAATCCTTTTTATCAAGAATTTTCTTTTTCTCTTTTTCTGGTAATGACGCAAATATCTCTTCATAATCCAAGTCAATTAATGGTGTGTTTAAGGCCAGTGATATGAGTTGTTCTTTTACCCATTCGCTCCATAATGCATCAAAGAGCTCAATATTGTTAGTATATGTAGTAATATTAAAATATCCCGTCATATAATTGTCATATTTTAATAGTACAAATCCGTGTTCTCCTGAATTTATAACTAAAATATCTGTTTGATTGTATAATTCGTTAAATGCAGCTGCTACTTTTTTACATTCCTCTGCTTCTCGTGCTGTAATATATTTCTGTGTATTCAAAATTCCTCTCCTCTACCAATTTTTCTACAGTTCCTTACAGATTATTATTTGTGACAAACTCAGTATACACCAAAAAGGGACATCCCAAAAAACATTATGACTTAATTCAGATTTTGTCCATCAATCTCTTTTCTTTTTTCTTCTATCATTTTCGATAGCTCATCCAGTTCTTTGTTTGCCGCATCTATTGCCGCAGCAATCTCCTCTTCTGTATGGGTTCTATAAAATGACGGCGGAAAAGGTTTCCAACAGTCCTGATGAAATAACATATAATCATCATCCTCTTCCAATAGTGAATACCATTGAGTCAGCCATATAAATATCGTCCTTATTCTATTTTTTATTAATTTCATTAATAGTTTTTCACCCCTTTCCTGAATTTATCAGTATTATACCATCTGAATTTGCAATAGTGCAATCTCAATTATCTTTTACTTCAATTAGGCTTATGGTAAAATCACCAAAAACCTGCTATACTTTAGCCAAGATCGGATCAAGAAGTTGTTTTACTTCTAGCGTGCATTCTGCATAGAGCTGTAGAAATTCCAAGAAGGGAAATTTGAATAAAAAATCACAAATGAGGGGGAACTAATTTATGATTCAGCTTTGCAACAAAGACAAGGAAAAGGTATATCAGGCGATTCGCTCTGGAAATATTGATGCCGCTGACATGACTTTTCCAAATCTGATTGATGATATCGTTCTTACTATGAAAAAACATGGGCTGCTCGACATGCTTTCTAAAGCACTTCCTGACAAACGAAGAGACAACCGCCATATTCCTTTGGATATCTTGCTGTCTCTGGCTGTCACTGCTAAACTCAAAATTAAAACCAGTCTTACAGATGTTCCTTTTGCTGTCAATGATGCTGAGCTTTTGGCCGAACTTGGATGGAATGTATGGGATAATGAGCGGGATCTCAATGAAGGGCTTTTTTCTGAAAGTGTCATGCGTAAGCTCCTTTCAAAATACACCAGTGAAGAATGGGTTTCCTTTTATAACAATTATGTCCATGACTGCCTGATGTCCAAACTGGATATCAAACCCAATATTCATATTCTGGATTGTACAAAGATTCCTGTAAATCTTCATAATGAAAATTATGAAAATTCTTCCGTAGTAAAAATAGAAGGACAAGTTTTTCGTGGATATAAGCTTGGCGTTCTAAGAGGAGTCATGGATGACTCTGGGATTGCAGAGGAAATCGTATTTGGCACGCTAAAAACACACGACCTCGAACTTGTTAGAGAAATGCTTAAAACGACGCCGTGTCTTAAAGCATATGACATTATAATCAATGACAGAGGATTTCTGTCACGTGAGATACTCAATTATTTAAAAACAGAACGTAAGGTAGACACCTACATCCCGGCAAAAGAAAACATGATCCTTTATGAGGATGCTGTAAATCTGGCTAAGAAAGCCGGGAAATGGCAGAAGCATCCCAATAAGAAGAGAAAAGATCAGGAAATCCAGCTGGTAAAAGATCTTGGCTCTTTATGGCAGAGTGACAAACCAGAACAAGATGTACCTATAAATGCATGTGTAGTCCATGATAAAAAGACGGAAGAATATTTTGTGTTTATGACAACTGACACAGAGCGGACAGCCCGCCAGATCATAAACACGTACGAACTGCGCCCAGAAATCGAAGAGGACTTCCGCCAGATGAAGGATTTCTGGAAATTAACGGATTTTAAAAGTACCCAGTATAACTATATCACCTATCATATCATAATGACGCTGATAGGATATTTGTATTTCCAGCTCTACAAAAACATGGAGGAAGGAAGAGCATTTATAGGAAAATCGCTGCCAGTTGTAATGAAAAACTATAAGGTAACCAGACCAAAATCGGTGGTCATCTATTCAGGACAGTATTTTGGCATATTTCCCTTCCTAGAATTTCTACAGCTCTATGCAGAATGCACGCTAGAAGTAAGACAACTTCTTGATCCGATTCTAGCTAAAGTATAGCAAGCTTTTGGTGGATTTACCAAAAGCCTAATTGAAGTTTGCAGGAAATAAAAAAAGAATATTGACATATTCGAAAATGTGTGATAATTTAATATGCAGAAACTGACCGACAAGATGCGCTCCATTGGGGCGATGAGTTGATAATCAGTGTTGAACATGGATTCATGCGAATAGCGCAGGATGATGTATCAGCAAACGGAAGTGGAATTTGCTGTGCATATGCACAGTTTTTTTATATCCTCTTGTCGGATAGTTTCTAAAACTAGCAAGACAAGGGGGTATTTTTATGGATGGATGACTACGAATTAGAACAATAAATTAAAGTCAGTCAAAGTAAAGAGAGGAAAAACTATGAAGTATTGTCAAATTAAGAATAATAAAATCACAGCAATTTCTGCGTTAAAGCGTGGAAACTCGGCACCACAGTTAGTTGTGGTGGCACCTTCAGGCTCTGGAAAGAGTACACTAATCTATCTCCTGTTAAATCACAGGTTGATTCCATTTATGAAAATTGGAATAGGAGAAAAGAGCCAGACTACTATTATCCCCTGCGAGTTCATTTTTGACGAGCGTATCGAAGATGAGGGCAGCTTTGCTATCAAAATTGTAAAGAAAGACTATGCCTCTAAGAAAGTACATATGACAGTTTTGTCTATTCTGATGGATTTATTCGGCAAGAACGATTGTGATACCGAGGAAACGATGGACGCATTTGATGATAAGTTTGAGCAGATAATTGAGCCAGAGGAGGCTATGTACCATCTTGGTCAGATCAAGGACGAGTTGTCTATGGAAGAATTGAAAGAATCCCTTGTGCCGATTTTAGACTATATGGTGGATAATGATTTCAGAACAAAGGTGAGAAAACGGCGTGATGAGTTGAAGAGCAAGAAAGTGAAACTTGTCGAAGTCCGGGAACTTATTTTTGAAGAAATGTTTGAGGAGATGTCGGAAGAGATAAAGAGGGGCTATATCAGATGGCTTGATAATATTGGACTTGTCATCGAAGGACGTCTGTGTGATTCTATAGGGGATGAGCTTTTTTCTGAAAACATGATACAGTATTCCCTGGACGGTGGAGATGAAGGTAAGAAGATACTGTCCGTGTTATTTGACCCAAATGCACCATACAGTCTGCTAATCGACCATATTTCGGTAGCAAGTCGACCAAGGGGAGAACTGATAGAGATAGCGCAGGAGAAGCACAAAGGCGTACCATTTAGATTTTGCATTCGGGATACAATGGGAATGACGCAGACAGGGGTAGAGGCTAAGGATGTAAGTGATGCACTTGAAATCGCATTGAATTGCAAGGTGGATACGATTCTTTTCCTTATGAGCTTAGAGGAAAGGGACGATACACTGACCGAGTGTTGTAAGGTATTGAGGGAGAAAAGAGAAGAACTTAAGAAAAAGAGCAATTTGGACATCACAGTTTATCTACTGTTCACAAAGGCTGACCGTATTGTGGAAAATCTTATCAATAAGAAGAACGAGGGAGGTCTGTATATCGACCAAACGACCTATGATAATAACATCAATGCCGTTATCAAGGATATAAAGGCTATGATGGACAAATATTCTGATATGATACCAAAGGAAGAGGTTGGCTGGCTTTCAATGAGGTATCTCAAAGACAGCTATATTTTAAAATCTCTTACGGATGAATCACTTAGACGCAATTTTGAGCCAGAGGGACTTTTTGAGAAGATTGTGGAGTTCTCTATGAAGACGCTTAAGAGTACACTTCCGAAAGGGGTAACGGATCCGCTATTTGTTACAGCTTTGGAGCCTGATATGCCAGCGGTTCAAGTTTCCGTGGATTTTATGAAAATTAGCGCAATAATTGATGAAATGCAGTATGCGCTCAGTGAGGATGTCAGCACAGTCAATGGTTATGTCATTACAGATAAGACACCTCGTCTGCATGGCCGCAGCGTTTATTGTTATTGGAATAATCTCATGGTTGGGTTGGGACATACAACGAGGGCATCTGTGTATGGAAATTTTTCAATCAATATGAAAGGGTTGATTAAACGGATGCTTACAGCTTACATTGAGTCTTTCAAAACGTTGCATGATAATTGTGCAGTGACGTTTACGGCGGACAACCTTTCTGATGACGAACTGCTGAAAGCGGTGGAGTCCTTAACGAAAAACGATAACATTGAGGCTGGAATGAATCCTGCATTGGGTGACAGAAATATCGCTCTCCAACGACTCTATGAGTTCTATGTGAACTATTTTATGAATCCAGCTAGGTTTGCATTGGTGGTAGAACGCGTTGCTTATGATATGTCTTATGGTAATCCTGAGTTGAAGCAGAAACTAACCGCTATCTACAATGGAACGCTGGGATATGATGGGGCAATGAGAAAACTGCAATATTCATTCCAGGATTTCTTTGGAAGCGAGGACTTTCGGAGAATTTTGATTGAGGAATTGGACAGTGTGATGACGGATATGGTAAACAAGGCGTTTATCGTAATATAAGGAGAGCCACTATGAACGAAGCTATGGCTGTAAGTCGTGTTGCTTAAAAATATTGATACAAATGGAGACTTGAAAGTTCATGAGGAAAAACTGGATATGAGCGTCAGATAGATTGATATCTGGTAAGATCAATAGAGGCAGTGAGATTTCCAAAATGAAATCTTGCTACCTCTTTTGGCACTATTGGGGTCATTTTGCTTTATTTCCTTAAAGATGTCCACAAGAGTATTCGCAAAGTTGACAAGTGTTTCTGGGTTTACTGCATAGCCACCAACCACAGAGAATTTTGCTGATTGGGGATTATGAGATTCCAGTTTCCTAGCAAGTTTATTTTAGACATATCGTCCACCAGTTTTTTCAAGAGAATAATTGAAGGGTAAAAAAGAGGGCTATCGGGAAAATAAATTGCTCATTTGTGGATTGTTTCAAGATGGTCTGGTATCTTGATTTTCGGGTGATTTTCATAAATATAAGAACGATAGCATTGCGTACCACAATTTGATGCAATATACTCAAGGCTGAGTTGGGGTGAATTTTTTACGATAGGTGATTTGAATATTGATTAGGAAATTGTCCACAGAGTCAAAGGAACATCACAACACTAAAATTGATACAATGGAAACCTACAGAATTGCTGGAAAACAGGGCATTTCAAGGTTTGGACAGAGCAGCCTATTGGATTTTGGGGCAAATTGCGGTAATATTGAGACAGCCCCGTTGGATATTTTGCACCTCTTTTTAACGATAGCAGGCAATTGTTAAATGATTGGAGAAAGGCCACTACATGGAGAAAGATGCTTTTGAGCGTTTTTTTTACATAGGAGATTATCATGATAACAACAGAAGAACTAAAAAAGGTCGAAGGGAACTATTTTGAGGTATTGCAGACAGGGGCATTTGCGGTCACGTTGAGGTCAAAAAACACAGGGCATTATTGGCACCTGATTGAGAGGGAGTATCCCACATTCCGGCATTTCGTAATTTACCATAAGCATAATGACTCTGATGAATATCATACCCAGGGGACAGCTTGTAATCTGACGGAGGCAGTGTCCGGGATCAAGTCGCATGATGAATTTCAGATGAACGGACGTAAGAAGGTCTGGAAAGGGAAGGGGAGAATATGAAACAGAAGATTTATTTTAGCCTGGTTAATGTACGGAAGTATCTGAGAGTGGACAGAGTGACTGGAGAAAGTGAAATAGTGCCGGTTACGAATCGGAATGCCTTGACAGTAGAGCGTCATATGGAACTGCTAAATTTAAATGATGAGGAGCATATTTATTTGGAGTGCATAGAGGATGATTTTGAAAAAATATGGCATTGAGTCCGCTTTTTGGGACACATATTCTGATATCCTTATCTTATAAATAAGACCAACTTGGGGAAAGGAGCAAAAGGGTATGAGGATTATGAGCAGGGAATCATCAAATATGGTTTACCACAGACCGGAATGCAGGTATGCGGGAAAAATCCGGAAGAAGAATCGAATTAAGATGGATTGGAAGGATGCGGAATGGAAGGGATACCGTCCATGTAAGTGCTGTGATGGCATTGAATTCCTCTACAAGCTGGAAAAGGAGAAAATTGCGAGGTATGCGGAGCAGTTCAACATAAATGTGGATTTGAAGGACAGGAAAATTTATGTATGGACGGATGTTGGGTGCTGGAAGATCATATACAAGATTAGGGAACAAAAGTTTATCCTTCTCCACAGGAACTATGTGAACGGTAGGGTTTGCATGGAAGATGTGGAAAAGGCACCATTTCACCGCCAGGGCGATATGCCGGAGGCCGGGAGCATCATGAAGTATCTGAAATACATAAAGGAGCATGACGAATTCAAGCAGAACGCACCGAAGGATTACCGTAAACTGCCACAGAATACGGAACGGCAGAAGTTGCATTATAGGACGGCGAAGAAGCGGGAGGAGAAACGCAGCGCCAAAAGGTTGGACAGCCTGTTCCTAATGATAGAACAGCAGGAAGGGATAAAGCAGTTGTCCTGCTGCTAACAGGAAATTAAGGCTTATCCCATGGGCATGGGAGGTTTTCAAACAGAAGATTGGCTACTATGGAGGTAATGATGCAGGAACAGGATAAACGTGCCGTAGAATCTATGTGCAGATGCGGACTTAATCTTGAGGGTGTTATAAATGTTTTCCCAAACCTTCCAAGAGAGGAAATCGTAGCAATCTATAAATTTGTGAGAAATAGAGATATCGATGCAGATGGGGAATCCAGCGTAAGCATTAACTGTTCATGATATGCTATGCAGGAATTATATAGAGAGGTGCAAGGTAATGAGCCGAAAGCAGAAGACATATGGTATCTGTAGATTATGTGGAGAAAACAAAGAATTGACATTTGAATATGTTCCTCCGGAAACTGTGTTCAATAAAGGGGCAGTGAGGAATGTATGCCTTGATGCCGTCATTAAAGACATCATAAAAGAAAATAAACTTCCGTGGGAAATAAATTATGGGAAAGGCAAGATACAGCAGCGAGGGAGAGGAGGATTTTATTTATGCAGTGACTGCAATTCCTGTACTGGTCAATGGTACGTTCCAGGATATAGCAGGTTTGTCCATGCTATTCAGGGGGTAATGCTGCAGGCCAGGGAGCAGAAGTATGAATCACTTGGGTTAAGGATCAAAAACATAAGGCCGCTGCCGATTTTTAAGCAGGTGATGACTATGTTTTGTGATATTAATAGTGGGCTTATGGGGGATGATTCCTTAAAGGGGTATCTTCTTGATAAGACAAGTAGGTCTTTTAACCGAGAGCGATATCATCTGTATGCCCATATCCATGCTGGCGCACTCGAAAGGATGAATGGGATTATGGTTCAGGCAACTAATTTTGGAATAATAACGCTTTCTGAGATTTCTACATATCCGCTGGGATTTACGCTGTACATAGACAAGCCTAAAAACTATAAACCGGACGGTGTTGAAATTACATCTTTTTCAGAGTGGCAGTATGAGGATGAAGGTGATGTACAAATAATCATTCCGAAACTTGAATGCAATACAATATTTTCGGGCGATTACCGGACTAAGGAGGAAATTACGGGAAGTGCAGAGGGGGAGGCGCAAATCAGGGAAAACACCACGGAAAGATAGGGGTGGAGAGAAATGTTATGCTTGCTTTATTGAAAAGTAGTGTGATCTGGATAAAATGGAGGCGGTAAAAAATGTATGAGCAACTTACAGATATTTTAGGGGAACTCCCGCAGGAGGAATATGTTATCCAGCACCCTAGGTGCTCCAGATCTTTCTGATATTCGTCAAATTAAA
>ERZ779632.306-NODE-306-length-31528-cov-9.548470_pt1 | contig 31528 bp, 26 predicted proteins | sample MGYA00514194_ERZ779632 | MGnify/ENA primary metagenome ERZ779632 (study PRJEB29562, sample SAMEA4376704) | mouse gut metagenome | isolation source: Cecum | study: EMG produced TPA metagenomics assembly of the A DSS colitis mouse model was used to assess the... | reverse complement strand
GCAAGGCTTCCGCAGAGGATCAGCAGGCTACCATGGACTTCATGGTTTGGTGTGTAACCGATCCTGACGCTTCCCGTAAGTTAGTTGACACCTTCGGCGTTATGCCTTACAAGTCTGCGGCAGCATCCACCAACGGATTCCTGGCAGCAGCTGACAAGTACACATCTGACGGATGTTATGTAATGAACTGGGCGACCAACTTCCAGCCTAACGTAGATTCTTACCGCGCTACTCTGGTAAGCGCACTGAACCAGTACAATGCCGATCAGTCCGATGCAAACTGGGAGACCGTACGCACGGCGTTTGTAGACGGCTGGGCAGCTGAGTACAATGCAGTTAACAACTAAAAAGAATTAGAAACAGCAAAAAGAATACTGTATTAAGCAGGCGGCGGGGCGGGTCATTTATCCGCCCCGCCTTTTCCGGGTATAAGCAGAAAATGCTTATTCTATGTAAGTGTGTTTCAGCAAATAAATCAGGGGGTGATACCATGAAAAGCAAGAAAATAACCGCCACGAATTCACTTCAAAAGGCTACGAAACGTTGGGGAGTCCTCTTTATGGGCCCTGTACTTATTGCATTTATCATTGGATTTGTCTGGCCTTTCATCCAGGGTATCTGGTTATCCATGTGCCAGTTCCGTTTGATTTCTGATGCAAAATTCATTGGCTTCGGCAACTATGTAAAGACTTTTCAGGATGCTTCTTTCCGCCATGCGTTCTGGTATACGGCAATGTTTGCAGTCGTATCTCTTGTCATTATCAATGTGCTGGCGTTTATCGTGGCATATATCCTGACGCTGGAGATCAAGGGCAGCAACCTGTATCGTACCGTATTTTTCATGCCGAACCTGATCGGCGGTATCGTACTGGGTTATATCTGGTCGATGATCTTTGACGGCATCCTTGGCCGTTATCAGACTTCAATTCTTTTAGAGAGCAAATATGGTTTCTGGGGATTGATTATCCTGATGTGCTGGCAGCAGGTCGGCTATATGATGATTATCTACGTGGCAGGATTGCAGAATGTGCCCGGGGATATTCTGGAGGCGGCGCGCATCGACGGCGCGACTTCCATGCAGACGTTGTTTAAGGTGACGATTCCCAACGTGATGAGTTCCTTTACGATCTGTATCTTCCTTTCTTTGACAAACGGCTTCAAGCTGTTTGACCAGAACCTGGCGTTGACTGGCGGACAGCCGTTCATCATCCAGCCGGGCGGAACGACCGTTAAGACGACAGAAATGCTGGCGCTCAATATTTACAACACCTTCTACAGTTCCAACACGACTTCTCAGGGTGTGGCGCAGGCAAAGGCAGTGATTTTCTTCATTCTGGTGGCAGGACTTGGCCTGCTTCAGTTGAGCTATACGCGTAAGAGGGAGGTGCAGCAGTAATGAAAAAGAATACAAAAACCATTCTTTCCGTGATATTGGCTGTGGTCAGCATTGTCTATGTACTTCCTGTGCTGGCGGTTGTGATCAACTCATTCAAACAGAATACGTTTGTAAAGACCGATACCTTTGCGCTTCCCACCGGGGAGATGAGCGCCGGTTTCAGTAATTTTGTAAAGGGTATGACGTTCGGTAACTATCCTTTCGTGAACAGTGTGCTGTACAGTGTTATGATTACGTTACTTTCCACATTTCTAATTCTGCTTTGTACCTCCATGGCTGCGTGGTATATCGCGAGGGTGGATTCCGCTTTCTGTAAGGCGATCTATTTCCTGTGCGTGTTCTCCATGGTAGTGCCTTTCCAGATGGTAATGTTCCCGCTGTCCAAAACGGCGGATAAACTGCAGCTGAATACGCCCTGGACGATTCCGATTGTCTATCTTGGTTTCGGCGCAGGACTTGCGATCTTCATGTTTGTCGGATTTGTGAAGGCAATTCCGCTGGAAGTGGAAGAGGCGGCGTCCATCGACGGATGCGGGCCGGTGCGTATTTTCTTCCAGGTGGTTGTGCCGATGTTAAAGCCTACCATGATTTCTGTGGGTATTCTGGAAATCATGTGGGTGTGGAACGATTATCTTCTGCCGGTGCTGGTGCTTGATATCAATAAATACCGCACCATTCCCATTCATATCCAGTACCTGAAGGGAAGCTACGGCACGGTGGATCTGGGTGCAACGATGGCGCTGATCCTGATGAGCATTATTCCGGTTATCATTTTCTACCTGTCCTGCCAGAAGTACATTATTAAGGGCGTGGCAGCGGGCGCTGTTAAAGGTTAGTGCGGGAATTCCATGTCTCGCGCAGGAGAATGCCCGGATAACGGGCATTCTGCGTATGAATTTTGTCAGGCTTTAAAGCATGTATCGAGCTTGTCATTTTCGACAAAAAGTAGTAAAATTCACATAGAAATCGATTTCTGAATAATTTGGGTCGATGGACAGGAAAGGAATTGCAGTGTTATGAGAAAGAGCGGTGTTTTACTGCCTGTTTCCGCAATCCCGTCCCAATACGGGATTGGCGCCTTTTCCAGGGAGGCATACACTTTTATCGATCTTTTAGAAAAAGCGGGGCAGTCTTACTGGCAGATCCTGCCGCTTGGTCCCACGGGTTATGGCGATTCGCCATATCAGTCTTTTTCCACGTTCGCGGGTAATCCCTATTACATTGATCTGGAGTCGCTGGTTGAGGATGGACTTCTGACAAAAGCGGATTGTGAAGGCTATGATTTCGGCGATGACGCCGAATACGTGGACTATGAGAAAATCTATCTGTCACGCTTTAAGGTGTTAAAGAAAGCTTTTAAAAACAGCCATATCGAGAAGGAAGAAGCGTATCAGAGCTTTGTGGAGGAGAACGCTTACTGGCTAAGGGATTATGCCCTTTATATGGCGGTGAAGAATGCTTTTGACGGTAAGAGCTGGGCCGAGTGGGATGAGGATATCAAGCTCCGTAAGCCGGAGGCGATAAAGAAGTACTCCGAAAAATATGCGGAGGAAATAGCGTTTTATCAGTTCCAGCAATATCTGTTTGCGAAGCAGTGGTTTGCGCTGAAGGAATATGCAAATAAAAAGAAAATTGAGATTATCGGGGACATTCCCATCTATGTAGCTTTTGACAGTTCGGATACCTGGGCGAACCCGGAGCTTTTCCAGCTGGATAAAACGTTGACACCCACGGCGGTGGCGGGATGTCCGCCGGATGCGTTTTCAGCTACGGGGCAGCTTTGGGGCAATCCTCTGTACCGTTGGGATTATCATAAGAAAACGGATTACGTCTGGTGGATGAAGCGGATTGGTTATTGCTATAAGCTCTATGATGTGGTGCGGATTGACCATTTCAGAGGCTTTGACGAGTATTATTCCATTCCCTATGGGGATGAGACGGCGGAATTTGGCCATTGGGAAAAAGGGCCCGGTTATGACATCTTCCAGACCATGAAGGCGAAACTTGGCAAAAAGGCTGTGATCGCGGAGGATCTCGGATTTTTGACTAAATCAGTCATAAATCTGGTAAGGAAAACGGGGTATCCCGGTATGAAAATCCTGCAGTTTGCCTTTGATTCCAGAGAGGAAAGCGATTATCTGCCTCACAATTATGTGGCAAACAGCATAGTCTATACGGGTACCCATGATAACGATACCACGCTTGGATGGTACGAGAAACTGAACCGTAAGGATAAGGCTTTTGCAAAGCGTTATCTGAACATTAAGGCAAAAAAAGATATTCAATGGGAATTTATCAGAGCGGCCATGGCCAGCGTATCTGATACCTGTGTGATTCCGATGCAGGATTATCTGGGGCTTGGGACAGAAGCAAGAACCAATATGCCGTCAACGCTGGGCACAAACTGGAAATGGCGGATGTTGCCCGGACAGTTTACGCAGGAGCTGGCAGATCGGATTCTGGAGATGACCAGACTTTATGGGCGAGCTGTAAAAGGGTAATATCTGTGTCTGCCAAAAGACAGGCACAGGATAGATAGAATGCAGTATGTTGGGGGATACAGATGGCGGAGATTACGATCAAGGATATAGCGAAACAATGCGGAGTGGGAATCAGTACGGTTTCCCGCGCGATCAATAATCATCCGGACATTAACCCGGAAACAAAAAAAATGATTCTGGAAGAGATCGAGAAAGCCGGTTTTATTCCGAATAACAGTGCGAGAAATTTAAAGAGAACGGATGCAAAATGTATTGCCGTTCTGGTGAAGGGAATTACCAATCCCTTTTTCAGCAACATGATTCAGATCATTGAGGAGGAGACGCAGCGAAACAGGTATGCGCTGGTGCTTCGGCATGTGGAGGCGCAGGAGGATGAGATTGATGTGGCGCTGGAGCTGGAGAAGGAAAAACGGCTTCGCGGGATTGTCTTTCTGGGCGGCAGGTTTGAGCATTCCGAGGAAAAACTCAGAAAACTGAATGTGCCTTTTATTTTCAGTACCATCGGAGTGAATGTACCGGATCAGATGAATAAGGTGGAATTTTCCAACATTGCGGTGGACGACAGACTGGAAAGCAAAAGAATGACGGAATATCTGTTAAGTTTGGGACACAGGCGGATCGCTCTGATTACAGAGCGGTCAGACCTGCCCATCGGACGCCTGCGCACGGAGGGATTCAGACGGGCTTTTCATGAACGGGGAATAACAGTGCCGGAGGAGCTTATCTGTTATGTGCAGGAAGATATCGACCACTATTCCATGGAGAACGGTTATCTGACGGCGAAAAAGCTGTTGGAGTCCGGGCAGGAGGTGACTGCCATCTATGCGGTGGCCGATTCGCTGGCCATCGGCGCATGCCGGGCGGTGCACGAGGCGGGAAAGCGGATTCCCGAGGATATCTCGGTGGCCGGATATGACGGTATTGAAATGGGAGAGTATTATAATCCGAAGCTGACGACGATCAAACAGCCGGTGGAGGAGATTGCGAAAAAGACGATCCGTCTTCTTCTGGACGTGATTGCAAAACGTAAGGAACACCAGCAGATTGTTTTTCCGGCGCAGCTGGTGGAACGGGAATCGACAGGGCCGTGCTGAGAGCACGGTCTTTTTGCGCGTATAAACCAGAGACGGAACCCGGCGGAAGCAGAGTCAGAAACTCTGCCGGCTGAGATTGGAATTATGGTAGGCGGGATCGTTTGTTACGTCTTGACTAAACCAGTCAAGCGGGAGAAACGCTTCCGCCGTTTCCCTGTCAGGAAATTCCACTTCCGCAATCACTAAAGGAGCGAAGGGAGGCTCAAAAATATCCAGCTCCACGCAAAGACTAAGCTGGTCAATCTTATTTCCGGCAGACGACATATATGTCGGGTTAAACGCCGGACGGTCGATGGGAATGACATACCGTTTTTTTGAGATGATATTTCCGTCAGCCTTTTCCCGCAGATGATAGTAGGAAGTCTTGTTCAGGGGAAGGTTGTACTCTTCCCGCTGGAGCAGTCCTTTTCCTTTGTAGGTCAGATAACAGGAATCGTCCTCTCTGCGGATTCTGACAACAGGGTCAGTGTTCAGATAGGCCTGTTCGATGATATGGCAGGGGTAGGATTCCAGATTGACCGGTAGGGTTTTTACTGTGAATTTGCGTTCGATTTCCATGTGGGGCTCCTTTTTGCGTACAGACGCTGTCAGTATTTATGTATATATTATCTCATGGAATACATCTTTTTGCGAGATAAATTGTCTCAGGAATGTGAAAAATTCAAAAGGATATATATTGGGGCTGTACAGCCTGTGCAAGCGGCGGCGCAAAAGAGCGGCGAGTACAGCGGTACGAAAGGTAATTGACAAAGGAACAATAATAAAGTATAATCAAATTAATAAATGCAAACGTTTGCATTATATTTTTTAACAAGATGTGCAAACGTTTGCACAAAAGGAGAATTTTTATGGCAGCTACAATCAAAGACATAGCAAAAAGAGTGGGCGTAAATCCCTCCACCGTGTCCAGAGTGATCAATGGGACGGCCGCGATATCGGAAGAGACCAAAAAGAAAATTATGGCGGCAATGAAAGAGCTGGACTATCATCCCAACATTCAGGCAAGAAGCCTTGTCAATGGCAATACGTTTACGATCGGTCTGGTGATGGATGCCGGAAACAGCGACGCTTATGCCAATACCTTTTTTATCAAATCAGTCAGCGCGATTGAGCATGTAACGCAGCGTATGGGGTACAATCTTCTGATCGCCAACAATGCGGAAAGCGAAAGGGGGAATGCCGTTAGAAATTTGGTTTTGGAGCATAAAATAGACGGCATCATTTTGCCGGTATCCGGAATTACACAAGAGCTGACGGCGCTTCTGACAGAAAATAATTTTCCGTTTGTTGTGATGGGAGAGCCGGACGAATTTTATCCAGGGAAGAATTGGGTAGACATGGACAATGAGGAAGGAGGGCGGCTGGCAGTGGGGCATCTGCTGCAGCGCGGTTATAGGCATCCGGTTTTATTTATAGAAAACGAAGATAATATTTTTGAAAAAAAGAGAATCCGGGGCTTCATCAAAGAACTTCAGAATCACGGTTTGTCTGCGGACGAAAACGATGTGACAGAATGTGCCGCAGGCGAAGCGGTCATTGCGGAAAAGGTGAAGGCGCTGTCAGAGAAGCATCCGAAGGCCGACAGCATTATCTGTACCAACAATATCGTTGCATATCATGTACTGCGGGAATTAAGGAAAAACAGGATTGCAGTGCCGGAGCAGATGGGAATTGTCACTTTTGATAACTATCCGCTCGCCGAATATCTTGATCCGCCTCTTACTGCCGTGGATATCAACACCTATCTGCTGGGGGAGCGGGCGGCCGCTACATTATTTGATATGATCAGACATCAGAACGGAAAGGAGGAAGCGATTTTAATTAAGACCAGTATTATTGAAAGAAAATCTACGGAAAAGAGGTGAAAGGATTTGAAGAGGGAGGCAGTTTTACATAGAAATACAGAGGAGTTTATTTATCCGACGGCCAGAGATCGGTTGGTTTTCAGAATACGAACTGCCAAAAAGGAAATACAAAAATGTAAGGTGATCTATTGGAACAGAGACGACGGCGTAAAAAAGACGCAGCGTATGGAATGCTATGCCAGAGACGGGTTGTTTGATTACTTTCGGTGTCAGGTGATTTTTTCCAAAATTGCACGGTATCAGAAATATTATTTTATATTGGAAGATATGCATGGGGAAACATGGTATTTCTCGGCGTACGGCGTTGATGACAAACCGCCGGAGGACGGATTTTTCGAGTACCTGTATGCAAACGGGAATGACGTCGTTACTACACCCGCCTGGGCGGAGGGCATTATTTATTATCAGATATTTCCCGAGCGTTTTTTCAATGGAGACAGCGGCAACGATCCTGTGGGTGCAGAGGCGTGGGGAAATCCCCCGACCAGAGAAAACTATATGGGCGGCGATCTGAGAGGGATCATGAAAAAGATTCCGTACCTGAAAGAGCTGGGTGTTGAGTGCCTGTATCTGACTCCGATTTTCGAAGGGGATTTTAACCACAAATACGCTACGACGGACTACTATCGGATTGATCCGGCTTTCGGAACCAATGAAGAGTTCAGAGAACTGGTGGAACAGTGCCACGAGCAGGATATCCGCATTATTCTGGACGGGGTCTTTAACCATACCGGCATCCATTTTCCTTATTTTCAGGATGTTTTACAAAATCAGGAACAATCCGCTTATCAGGACTGGTTTCTGATAGAAAAATTTCCGGTGACAGTTTCCGAGGACGCTTACGAGTGCGTAGGAGCCTATCCGTATATGCCCAAGCTGAATACGGCGAATCCGGAAGTCAGAAGCTATATCATCGGCGTGATGGAGCACTGGCTGAAAGAATATCGGATAGACGGCTGGCGGCTGGATGTTGCGGACGAGGTGGACGCTTCGGTCTGGGAAGCGGCGCGACTGGTTTTGAAAAAAGACTATCCGGGATGTATTTTGTTAGGAGAGACCTGGGGATATGGCGGCAGAATGCTCAGGGGAAATCAGCTGGACAGCGTAATGAATTACCTGTTTCGGGATGCGGTCAGGGATTATTTCGGAAAAAATGTGATTTCCACAGAAGCTTTTAACAATCGCATTAACAACATAATCGCGTTGTATCGGGAAGAAACCTGCCAGCTTCTGTATAATCTTCTGGATAGTCATGACACGGAACGGTTTTTGCGATTTTGCGGGGAGAATAAGAAAAAGTTAAAGCTGGCCGCAGCCTTCCAGATGCTGTTTGTCGGTTCGCCTGCCATTTATTATGGCGACGAGGCGGGTATGACGGGGGAAAACGATCCCGACTGCCGCAGATGCATGATATGGGATGAAAAGGCGGACAGGGAGCTTTGGCAATGGTACAAAAAACTGATTTCTCTGCGCAGGATATATTCCTGTATTCGGAGGGGCGGCTGCAGAACCATTCTGGCGGACAATGAAAAATCCGTCTTTGGATTTGTCAGATATGAAAAAGAGAAGAAAGATCCGCAGCGGATTTACGCTCTGTTCAATAACAGTTCGGTTTCCCAAAGAGTTTTCTGTCCCGTGGCGGATGATACTGTATATATTGATCTGTTATCAGAGAACGAGGAAGCATATCCGACGGAATGGTTGACTGAGAAGGTCAGTGATCGGGACGAGGAAGCTTACAGGACGGCGGTTGTGATGGAAATACAGCCTTATGCCGTTAAAGTAATCAAGAAAAAAGGAGGGTATCCATATGAAGAAAGGTAAAAAAGTACTGGCGCATTTACTCACAGCTGCAACATGCTTGGCGGCGTTGGCAGGATGTGGTAGTTCTGCGCCAATACAAACGAAAAACGACTCTGAAAGTCAGGAAATAACCAAAGTAACGGATCAGACAACCGCGGATACGGAAACATCCGATCAGGGCGGAAAGGAAATTACGATCAATTTCTGGCATCATTACAGCGCGCAATCCGCTGAAAACGATACGCTGGTGAACGTGCTGATCCCCCGGTTCGAGGAAGAAAACCCCGGTGTGAAGGTGAACGCCGTATCGCATGAATGGGGCGACCTGCACGAAAAGATACTGATCAGCGCACAGTCGGACACACTTCCCGATGTGGCCCGTCTCGACAGCGCCTGGATTCCTGAATTTGAAAAAATGAATATTCTCGTTGCCCTTGACGAGGAACTGCCCGATTACAAGGATGTGGCTGCAGGATTACTTGACAGCGCAATGAGTACCGCCAGCGTTGGCGGGCATTCCTATGGTCTGGCCCTGAATACCAATTCTAAAATATTGTTTTATAACGTACAGGCTTTTACCGACGCCGGAATCAGTGTTCCGGGGACTATGGATGAATTTGTCGCGGCAGCCAGAACGCTATCGGGAACCAATGACAACGGTCAGCAGGTGTGGGGTTATAACGAACCCGCACTGGCAGGATGGAATCTGTGCCCGTTTATCTGGAGCATGGGCGGTTCCATTACCAATGAGGAGGAAACCAAAGCCTCCGGCTATATTAACAGCCCTGAAACCATCGAAGCGGTGCAAACGCTTGCCGATCTCTATGCGGAAGGCGCGATCACCGGATGGAACAGCGGCGATATCCCCATGACAGACGGTTTCGGTACCGGACGTTACATGATGCTGCTGGAGGGACCCTGGAAAATTGCCGAGATGGAAGGCGCATATCCTGATTTTGCATATGCGACAACAGAAATCCCCGCAGGAAAGGGCGGCTCCGTATCGGTTCTTGGCGGCGAGGATATTGCAATGTTTAACAGTGCAAATAAGGACGCCGCGTGGAAATTTATGAAATTCATGACCAGCCCCTTTGCACAGGAAGAAATGGCAAAATGTGGTCAGATACCGGTAAACAAAGAAGCTCTGGAAAGCGATACCGTGAAAGGAGCCGCTTTCGCTCCGTTTATTGATGCGATCACTACGGCTAAATCCCGTCCTACCGTTGCCTGCTGGTCGGAAATGGACAGCGAGCTTTCCGTTGCCGTGACCGCTGTCATGAATGGAGAAAAAACGGCCAAAGAAGCAATGGATGACCTGGCAGTGACTTTCGATGAGATGTTAGCCAGATAACATGAAAATATTATATAAGACACATGTCTAAAAGTCAAATGGGGCTGTTGCGAAACAGCCCCAGAAGAAAGGAGTTTTATGCAGACTTCCAGAAAAGGAAAATTTCAAATAGGGCTGCTGCTTTTTCCGGGATTACTGATTTTTGTTGTCTTTACGGCATATCCCATTATCAGGCTTTTTTACATGAGCTTTTTCGAATGGAATTTTGGCAGTATTTTCGGTCAGGATTTTATCGGATTAAACAATTATAAGGATGTGCTGGGCGACCAGTATTTTCGCGTCGCATTTGTCAATACCCTGGTATATACGCTGGTTACGGTTCCGGGGCAAATGATTTTAGGGTTTCTGACGGCCTTTTTCATCAATCAGGTAACGCGCTTCCGGGTGGGATACCGCGTATTATATTATCTGCCGGTTATCACGTCATGGGTCATTGCTTCTCTGGTGTTTAAGTATGTTTTTAACACGGAAGGTCTGCTCAACTATTTTCTGGTCAATGTCGTGCACGTTGCTTCTCAAAATATCCGGTGGCTGGATACCCGATGGAGCGGTCTGTGGATCGCCATGTTTCTGGGGATATGGAAGGGAATCGGCTGGAATATGGTAGTATTTCTGGCGGCGTTACAGACAGTTCCCGCCGACCTGTATGAAGCCGCTGCCATCGACGGCGCAGGCGCCGTTAAAAAGCTTTTTCATATCACCCTGCCTTGTATCAGGGGAACCATTCTGTTTGCGCTGGTCATGCTGACCATCGGCGGATTCAACGTCTTTACTTCCGTGAAAATGATAACCGGCGGGGAACCGGGGCATAAAACGGATGTGGTTCTTACATGGATGTACCATAAGGCGTTTGGCACAGGAGCTTTCGGTTATTCAGCGGCACTGTCGTTTATCATCACTATCGTGCTGGCAATTCTTGCGCTGATCCAGTTTCGTATGATGCAGCAAAAAGAATAGAGGGAGGAGCAGCTATGAAAGAAAATAAAACGATTCAAATGATTCTGCATTTTTTCCTGATCAGCGCGCTGGCGGTTGTGGCGATGCCGATGGTTTACATGGTGAGCACGTCTTTAAAGCCAAACGGTGCGTTATACGAATACCCGCCCCGGTTTCTTCCGGGTCTTGATGAAATTACCCTGGAAAACTATCGTTATGTGCTGGGGCAGGGGAAGTTTTATATCAATTTTTTCAACAGTATTTTTGTGGCTCTCTGCGCTGTCCTGCTGGCGGCGATGATAGCTTCGGCATTGGGTTATGTGATCGCCCGCTTTCAGTTTCCAGGGAAGAATATTTTGTTTTCTTTTATTATTTTGACGATGATCATTCCGGGACTTACTTTGATTATCCCACAATACCAGCTGGCGGTAAAACTAAAAGCCATTAACTCGTTGATCGGGCTGATTCCTTTTTATACCGCGTGGACGATTCCCTACTCGACCTTTATGATTAAGGGCTTTGTAGATAATATCCCGAAGGAGTTGGATGAAGCGACCTATATGGACGGCGGAAGCGTCCTTACAGTATTCGTAAAAATTATTATTCCGCTGGCGAAACCGGGAATTGCTTCGGTCTCCATTTTTAATTTTCTGACGGCATGGGAAGAATTTCCGTGGGCCAATACCGTGATCAACGATAACCTGAAACGGACGATCCCGATTGCCATATCCGGGTTTTTCGGACAGCATCAGTTTACGCAGTGGGGCTATGTATTTGCCTTATCGGTTTTTAGTCTTCTGCCGATTCTGACCGTATTTATTTTCTGTCAGAGATTTTTTGTGGCGGGACTGGTGAACGGTAGCGTGAAGGGGTGAGGGAATGATTTGGGGAATTATTTTTTCCTTTTCCATGGCATTTTCAAGGCGTATCGTTGTCGGTCAGTTCCGCCGTATTGAGAGAATCCGTATTTTCCGTGACGGCCTGTGTGTAGATTTCTTGTAGTCCTGATCCTTGTCATCAGCGGCATTATTATAGCATATAATTTCAGGGAAGAAATACGCACGAGGCAGGGCTGGGTATAAAAATATTGCATTTTCGTGTGGAATCATATAAAATTTTATTATTGCGATTACCGTATTATACAAACCGGAAAACGGGAAAAATATATGATAAACCATGATTTGACAGAAGGAAATGTGACAAAATCGCTGTTGTATTTTGCGGCGCCCATGATTCTGGGAAATCTACTGCAACAGTGTTACAATATAGCGGACACCTGGGTAGTGGGGAAGTTTGTGGGCGCGCAGGCGCTTGCGGCGGTGGGTTCTTCCTATGCGCTGATGACTTTTTTAAATTCTCTGCTGATCGGATTGTGCATGGGCGGCGGCGCAGTTTTTTCCTATTATATAGGCAAGGGAGACAGAGCCAGGGTAAAAACTTGTGCGCAGACAGCTTTTGTCATGATTGGTGTTCTGGCGGCGGCCCTGAGTATAGCGGCGCAGTGCCTGATGCACCCGATTCTGCTTCTGCTTCGCACGCCGGAAGAGCTTTACGGCATGACAAGGGATTATCTTGCAATTGTATTTTTGGGGATTATTTTCATTTTTTTATATAATTACTACGCTTTTCTGCTGCGGGCGTTGGGAAATTCAGTGACGCCCCTCTATCTTCTGGGCGCGGCTTCTGTGCTGAATATTGGGCTGGATCTGTATTTTGTGCGAAACCTCGGCTGGGGACTGCAGGGCGCGGCGGCGGCGACGGTGATTTCGCAGGCAGTTTCGGGATTGGGACTGGGGATCTGCGTATGGAGAAAGGAGCCTTATTTTCGCTTTTCTCTGCATGGTTTTTTGCAGGAGGAGAAACCGGTGGGAGAGATCTGCCGGTATTCCCTGATGACAAGCATGCAGCAGTCGGTAATGAATTTTGGAATACTGATGGTGCAGAGTCTTGTCAACAGCTTTGGGCCGGCGGTGATGGCGGCCTTTGCTGCTACTGTTAAAATCGACACTTTTGCCTATATGCCGGCACAGGAGTTTGGCAATGCCTATTCAATTTTTATATCGCAAAACTTCGGCGCGGGGAAGGCAGAGCGGGTGAAGCAGGGAACCGGGAAGGCAATGGCGGTTTCCGCCGTTTTCTGTGGGGCGGTCTCCGTTCTGGTATTTGCGTTTGCAAGGTTTCTCATGCTGATTTTTGTGGATGCCGGGGAATCGCAGATTATTGCAATCGGTATGCAGTACCTGCGGATCGAGGGCGCTTTCTATATTGGAATCGGTATTTTGTTTTTACTGTATGGGTATTTTCGCGGCGTCAACAGACCCGGTATTTCCCTTGTACTGACGGTGATCTCTCTGGGGACGAGAGTTGCGCTGGCTTATATTCTGGCGGCGATTCCGACAATCGGCGTGACGGGCATCTGGTGGGCAATTCCCATAGGCTGGGCACTTGCGGATGTGACGGGATTTGTGCTGATGCGGCATGACAATGAAGATAGCAGAAAAGGAAAGAGGAGGAGTAAGACATGAGCAAAGCGGCAATTTTTTTTGCAACAGGCTATGAGGAGATCGAGGCGCTGACGGTGGTGGATATTCTGCGGCGCGCCGGGGAGGAGATCGAAATGGTGTCCATTACGGAAGAGAGAACCGTAACCAGTTCCCATGGCGTCACAGTAACCATGGACAAGGTCCTTTCGGAAGTAAATTTTGATGAAACGGATGTGATCGTGCTTCCGGGCGGTATGCCTGGCACCTCTAATCTGGAGGCGTGCAGTGCGCTGATGGAACAGGTGGACGCCTTTGTGAAGGCGGATAAGCTTGTGGCGGCTGTCTGCGCGGCGCCAAGCATTTTGGGACACCGGGGACATTTAAAGGGCAGGAAGGCCTGCGCTTTCCCCAGTATGGAGAGCCAGCTGGAAGGTGCGCAGGTGAGCCGTGAGCCCGCCGTAAGGGACGGCAATATCATTACGGGGCGCGGCATGGGCGCGGCGATTCCCTTTGCCCTTGCCATTCTGGGAGCCTTACAGAGTGAGGAAGCGGCGGAAGAGATGGCGAGAGGTATTGTGTTTAAATAATAATTAACTGGAAAAATGTGCTATAATAAATTCTTTTCATCCGAACATACTAACATCAAGATAAGCGGCAAACAAAGTGTGCTTCCAGACAGCGAAAGCCGAAAGGACAGGCGCACGGAGAATGCGCTTGTCTCAAAATATAGATGAAGAATCAAAAGATTCCAAGTAATTCGGAGGTGAAAAGAAATGGCAAGCAACAAGACCAATAGAGTAGAAGTTCCTGAGGCAAAGGCAGCTATGGATCGTTTCAAAACTGAGGTTGCGTCTGAGCTCGGTGTTAACCTGAAAGAGGGTTACAACGGCGACCTGACTTCCAAGGAGGCAGGTTCCATCGGCGGCGAGATGGTTCGTAGAATGATCAAGAAACAGGAAGAGCAGATGAAGTAACTGACAATGAAACGGGGACACCTCGCTTGTGAAGTCACAGGCGGGGTGTTTTCGCTTATTATGATTTTGCGCGAATAAGCAGACTGCCGCTTTTTGTCTCCGCTTATTCGCGCAAAAAAAATCTAGTAATTTTTGACACCTTGTGCTATAATGTCTTGGTGACTGTAACTGGAAGCTTACGAGAGTTTAACAATAGAAAAAGATAGCTGACAGAGGAATTGAAGGAGGAACCCATAGCATGAGTTTACAGGTGGAGAAATTAGAGAAGAACATGGCGAAGCTGACCATTGAAACCGGGGTGGAGGAGTTTGAGAAAGCGGTTGAAAAGGCTTATCAGAAACAGAAGAGTCAGATCAGCATACCGGGTTTTCGTAAAGGTAAGGTTCCCCGCCAGATGGTGGAGAAGATGTATGGCAAAGAGGTGTTTTTCGAGGAAGCGGCGAATATTGTGATTCCCGATGCCTATGACAAGGCGCTGGACGAGTGCGAGGAGGAGATTGTTTCTTCTCCGTCTATTGAAGTAACGCAGATTGAGGCGGGCAAGCCCTTTATCTTTACAGCTACGGTTGCGCTCAAGCCGGAAGTGAAGCTTGGCAAGTATAAAGGCGTTAAAATAGACAAAATCGAAACGGAAGTAACCGAGGAAGAGGTTGACGCGCAGCTCGAGAGAGAACGCGAGAACAATGCCAGAAATATTACGGTGGAAGACCGTCCGGTGGAAGACGGCGATATGACAAGTCTGGATTTCGAGGGATTTGTGGACGGCGTGGCCTTTGATGGCGGAAAGGGTGAAAATTATCCTTTAACCATCGGCTCCGGCGCGTTTATTCCCGGTTTTGAAGAGCAGCTGATTGGCGCGAAAATCGGTGAGGAGACCGAGGTGAAGGTTACTTTCCCCGAGGACTATCAGGCGGAGCATTTACAGGGCAAAGAGGCGGTGTTTAAGTGTACGGTGAAGGAGATCCGAAAGAAGGAGCTTCCCGAGCTTAACGACGAGTTTGCAAGCGACGTATCCGAGTTCGATACATTGGCGCAGTACCGCGAGGATGTGAAAAAGAATCTGCAGGAGCAGAAGGAAAAGGACGCAAAGAGGGCGAGGGAAGAAGCTGCAGTGAAGGCTGCGGTTGAGGCCTCCGAGATGGAGATTCCCGAAGCCATGCTGGAGACGCAGCAGAAGCAGATGGTGGATGAGTTTGCACAGCGTATTACCATGCAGGGCATTTCCATGGAGCAGTACTTACAGATTACCGGATCAAGCTATCAGCAGCTGGTGGAGCAGGTAAAGCCTCAGGCCGAGGAGCGCGTTCGCTCCAGACTGGTTCTGGAGGCGGTGGCTAAGGCTGAGAAGCTGGAGGCGACCGAGGAGGACTACGAGGAAGAATTAAAGACGATGGCCGAGGTTTACCAGATGGAGGCAGACAAGGTCAAAGAGCTTATGAGGGAACGGGATAAGAGGAGCATTATGCAGGATCTGGCAGTCAGAAAGGCGGCTGAGTTTGTTACGGAGAATGCAAAAGAGAGCAAGGCAAAATAAAGTTATTCTATTTGATGGAGGTGTAACCTATGGCTTTAATACCTTATGTCATTGAGCAGACATCCAAGGGAGAACGTTCCTACGATATTTATTCGAGACTGTTAAAGGAGAGAATCATCTTTCTGGGAGAGGAAGTAAACGATGCCAGCGCCAGTGTAATTGTGGCGGAGCTCTTATTTTTGGAGTCGGAGGACCCGGAGAAGGATATCAGTCTTTACATTAACAGTCCTGGCGGTGTGATTACCGCCGGTATGGCGATTTACGATACGATGCAGTTCATTAAGTGTGATGTTTCCACTGTCTGCATCGGTATGGCGGCCAGCATGGGGGCATTTCTTCTTGCGGGCGGCGCCAAGGGAAAAAGAATGGCTCTGCCTAACGCGGAGATCATGATTCATCAGCCGGCAGGCGGTGCACAGGGGCAGGCCACCGAAATTGAAATTACGGCTAAGCATATCCTGGCGACGAAGGAAAAGATGGCCAGAATCATGGCCCAGAATACGGGACAGGATTTTGAAGTGATCATGGCGGATACAGAGAGAGATAACTGGAAGAGCGCGGAGGAAGCGCTCAAGTATGGACTGATTGACCGCATTATCACCAGTCATGCCAGCACAGAAGAGCAGTAACAGGCAATTTATCTATGCGGGGAAGGTTTAAAATGGCAGGAAAGATTTCTGAGGAAAAAGTAAGATGTTCTTTTTGTAATAAGACGCAGGATCAGGTCAGGAAGATGATTGCCGGACCCGGCGGCGTTTATATCTGCGACGAATGTATTGACATTTGTTCGGATATCATCGAGGAAGAGTATGAGGACGACTCCGAATTAGTGGAGGAGCTGGAGATTAATCTTTTAAAGCCGGTGGAAATCAAAAACTTTCTTGACGAATATGTGATCGGACAGGAGGAGGCCAAGAAAGTGATGGCGGTCTCAGTCTACAATCACTACAAGAGAGTGATGGCGCCCAAGGATGAGGACGATGTGGAATTGCAGAAGAGCAATATCATTATGATCGGCCCCACAGGTTCGGGTAAGACGTATCTGGCCCAGACGCTTGCAAAGATTATCAATGTGCCCTTCGCCATTGCGGATGCCACTACGTTGACAGAGGCTGGATATGTGGGCGAAGATGTGGAGAACATTCTGCTTAAGCTGATTCAGGCGGCGGATTATGATATTGACCGGGCGCAGTACGGCATTATTTATATTGACGAGATTGATAAGATCACAAAAAAGGGTGAAAATGTTTCCATCACCAGAGATGTGTCGGGTGAAGGCGTTCAGCAGGCGCTGCTTAAAATTATCGAAGGAACGGTAGCCAGCGTACCGCCGCAGGGAGGGAGGAAACATCCCCATCAGGAGCTTTTGCAGATTGATACGTCGAATATTCTCTTTATATGCGGCGGCGCGTTTGACGGACTGGATAAGATCGTGGAGGAGCGGCTGGATCGTCACTCCATTGGATTCAATGCGCAGGTTGCGGAGAAAAGCGGTAAGGAGATCGGTGCGATTTTAAAAGAAGCAACGCCACAGGATCTCATGAAATTCGGGCTGATTCCGGAGTTTATCGGCCGTGTGCCGGTGACGGTAGCCCTGGACGGTCTGGACAGAGAAGCGCTGGTTCGTATTTTGAGAGAGCCGAAAAATGCGTTGATCAAGCAGTATAAGAAGTTGTTTGCTTTCGACGAGGTGAAGCTCTCGGTGGAAGACGACGCGGTGGAGGAGATCGCGAAGCTTGCCTTTGACAGAAAGACAGGGGCGAGGGGACTGCGCTCCATCGTGGAGAAAGTAATGATGGATGTGATGTATGAGATCCCTTCGGATGACAGCATTGCGGAGTGTATTTTAACGAAAAAGTCTGTGGATGGTGAGGAGAAGCCTCTTCTGAGATACCGGGACAGACTGTTGCAGGCCAAATAGCCGATTGAACTTCTTCAGTCGTAAAAAATAATTAATATAAGGAACGTCGCCAAATTTATGGCGGCGTTTCTGGTACTATCGAAAAAGGAATGATGTTATGGATAATGGGAGTATACGGCTCCCTGCGGTGACGCTCAGGGGACTTACCATTCTGCCGGGCATGGTAATTCATTTTGATTTAAGCAGGGAAGTGTCTGTCTCTTCGGTGGAGCAGGCCATGCTGGGGGACCAGAGACTGCTTGTGGTGACCCAGAAGGATATTAATCAGGAGAATCCCGGCAGAGAAGATGTCTATGAGGTGGGGACAGTTGTGTTGATCAGACAGGTCAGCAAGCTGCCGGAGCGTATCCTGCGGGTGCTGGTGGAAGGCGTTGCGAGAGCGCGTATTCAGGACTTTGTACAGTCGGATGAGGGGATTATGACAAGTGTGTCGTATGAAAAGGATGATTGTACGGATATTGATGAAGCGTCTGCGGAAGCTATGACCAGAACGGTCAATGAAATATTGACAGCCTATGGCGCCTGCTACCCCAAGGTGGGAAAGGCGGTGCAGGATCAGCTGGAGGAGGGAATGGAACTGGGAAAACTCCTTGACAGCATTGCCATTAACATGCCTCTTGCAGTGGCCCACAAGCAGCAGATTCTCGGCGCCATATCGGTGCGGGAGCGGTTCGATGTTCTGACCGGGATTCTGGCCAGAGAGGTGGAGATCATTCAGATTAAAAATAATCTGGCAAAGGATATCAGAGGCAGGATTGACAAGAACCAGAGGGACTATATTCTGCGGGAACAGATGCAGTATATCAGGGAGGAGCTTGGAGAAAATAACGCGAATTCCGATGTGGAACAGTTTCTGAAAGAAGTGGATAAGCTGAAAGCGAAGCCGGCGGTTAAAGATAAGATTCGTAAGGAAATAACCCGTTATAAAAATGTGATCGGCAGCAGCTCCGAGAGCGCGGTGGAACGGGCCTATATCGAGACTCTTCTGGAGCTTCCATGGGATAAGGTGTCAAGGGACAGCACAGACCTTGTCAGGGCGGAAAAGATATTGAACGAACAGCATTACGGTTTGGAGAAGGTTAAGGAGCGGATGCTGGAGTTTCTGGCCGTGCGTATGCTGACGGGGAAGACGGCGAGCCAGATTGTCTGTCTGGTGGGGCCGCCCGGCACGGGAAAAACCTCAGTGGCAAAGAGTGTGGCGGAGGCGCTGCACAGACAGTATGTGAGGATTTGTCTGGGCGGCGTGCGGGACGAGGCGGAAATCAGAGGCCACCGCAAAACATATGTGGGCGCCATGCCGGGCCGGGTGGCGGCAGCGTTAAAACAGGCGGGCGTCAGGAATCCGTTGATGCTTCTGGATGAGATTGACAAGCTTGGAAGCGATTATAAGGGAGATCCGTCTTCCGCGCTTCTGGAGGTGCTTGACGGTGAGCAGAATTATGCGTTCAGGGATCATTATGTGGAGATTCCCATTGATTTGTCGGAGGTGTTTTTTATAGCCACGGCAAACACCCGGGACGGGATTCCGCGTCCCCTTCTGGATCGAATGGAGATCATAGAGGTGAACAGCTATACCGCCAACGAAAAGTTCCACATTGCTAAGGATCATCTGGTGGAAAAGGCGCTTAAGAAAAACGGGATCAAAGAAAAAGAGCTTATGTTCAGCGACGAGGCCATCCGTGACATCATACGTTTTTATACGAGAGAGGCGGGAGTCAGAGGACTGGAGCGTCAGATTGGGGCAGTGTGCCGAAAGGAGGCACGGGAGATTCTCGGCCGCCGGAAAGAAAAGAAGACCAAAGAAGTCAAAGTGACTCCTGAAAGTCTGGAGCACTATCTGGGTAAGCCAAAGTACAGGCAGGAAAAGGTCAATGAGAAGCCGGCTGTCGGCATTGTCAGAGGACTGGCCTGGACCAGCGTGGGCGGGGATACGCTGGAAATCGAGGTCAATATGATGCCCGGAGAAGGCAAGATTGACTTAACAGGTCAAATGGGAGACGTCATGAAAGAATCTGCCAGAACGGCCCTCAGTTATGTGCGGTCCGTCAGCGGTCAGTACAAAATAGCGGACAACTTTTATAAAAAGAAAGATTTCCATATTCATATTCCGGAGGGCGCCGTGCCGAAGGACGGTCCGTCCGCAGGCGTCACCATGGCGACGGCCCTGCTTTCTGCTGTAACCCAGACGCCGGTACGCGCCGATCTGGCGATGACAGGAGAGATTACCCTGCGGGGCAGGGTGCTGCCAATCGGCGGCTTGAAGGAAAAGATACTGGCGGCGAAGATGGCGGAAGTAAAAACCGTTCTTGTGCCAGGGGAGAATGAGAAGGATATTGAGGAGATTTCGGAGGAGATCAAAGAGGGAATCGAGATCCTTTTCGTGGAGACTATGGAGGAAGTGGCAAAATACGCCCTGCTTTCTTAGAGGCGCGTGGCGGCTGCAAAGACATTGGCAGCATGGCGGTAAGAGGCGGCATGGGGCAACAGGAGATGGCATAGGTCGCATAAGGCGGCAAGGCCTGGAATGGAGAAAAAATGGTTATTAAAAGCGTAAATCTGGAAACTGTGTGCGGCATCACGAGCAAGCTTCCCGAAAACAGCCTGCCGGAGTTTGCCTTTGCAGGAAAAAGCAATGTGGGAAAGTCTTCCCTGATTAACGGACTGATGAACCGAAAATCGCTGGCTCGTACCAGTTCCGCGCCTGGGAAAACCCAGACGATCAACTACTATAATATAAATAACGAGATGTATTTTGTGGATCTGCCCGGCTATGGTTATGCCACCGCCAATGAAAAAGTTAAGGCGCAGTGGGGGAAGATGATAGAAGATTATCTGCATCAGTCAAAAAAGATCTGTGCGGTATTTCTTCTTATTGATATCAGGCATGCGCCTTCGGAGAACGACAGGATTATGTACGACTGGATTCTGGATCGGGGGTATCGTCCGATTATCATAGCGACCAAGCTGGATAAGATTAAACGGAGCCAGATAGACAAGCAGACGAAATTAATTTGTGACACTCTTGACGTTGTAGATGACACAATTGTCATACCCTATTCTTCTTTAAGCAAACAGGGAAGAGAGGAAATATACGAGCTGCTTGAAACGATTGTACAGGACACAATCTGATTGTACAGGACGCAAACTGATTATACATGACACGATCTGACTGAAACAAAGGAGTGTTTATGAGGAATGCCATCAGGATATATTTAAAAGTAGTTTTAAACTTGTTTACGGCGCTGGCCATTGTGCTTTTGTGTATTTTTCTTTTGCCCAGGTGCATCTGGTTCTTTATGCCGTTTATCATGGGATGGCTTATTTCCCTGATTGCCTCTCCGGTGGTGCGCTTTTTTGAAGAGAAGCTGAAGGTTAAACGAAAGGCCATGACGGCGGTGGTGATTGTGGCCGTTCTGGCGGTGGTGGTGCTTCTGGTATATATGCTTATTGTCAAGCTGGTCAGAGAGGGCGTCAATTTTGTCAATGAACTGCCGAACATCTGGAACGCCATTCTGGCGGAGTTCAATAAGGTAGGCGCAAATCTGCAGGGCGTCTATAACCGAATGCCTGCCAATATGCAGGCCACGATTGACGATATCATTGTGGAACTTGGAAATTATGCGAACGGCGTTATGAGCCGGAGCGAGCTCCCGTCCTTTAAGGCGGTGGGAAATGTGGCGAAGCAGATTCCTGACATCTTTTTAAGCGTGGTTATGTGTCTGCTTTCCGCGTATTTTTTTGTGGCGGATAAGGGATACATGTCCGCTGTAGCGGAGAAATTTGTGCCCGCTTCGGTGCGCTATCATTTTAATCTGATCCGCAGAAGCTTTCGCAATGCGGTGGGAGGATATTTTCGGGCGCAGTTTAAGATTGAGTGCTGGGTCTATATCCTGCTGGTGATCGGATTGATGATACTGGGCGTGGATTATGCGTTTCTTGTGGCGTTTGGCATAGCGGTGCTGGACTTCCTTCCGGTATTTGGCACGGGGACGGTTATGATTCCCTGGGCCATAGTAGAGCTGTTGTCAAATAATTACAGGATGATGTTCGGCCTTCTGGCCATCTGGCTGATCGGACAGCTGGTACGGCAGGTGATCCAGCCAAAGATCGTGGGAGATTCCATTGGTATGGACGCCATTCCCACGTTGTTTTTACTTTACATCGGTTATCGGGCAGCGGGGGTGCTTGGAATGATTCTGGCGGTTCCCATTGGCATTATTCTGGTCAATCTCTATGAAGAGGGCGTGTTTGAAACGACCAGGCAGAGCCTGCGCATTCTGGTAGCGGGATTTAACCAGTTTCGCAAGATCAGGCCGGAGGATATGGCCGTGGTGGAGGCATACGAGAGAGAGACAAAGGATATATATAAGCAGGAGAAAGAACAGGGGAAAGCGGCGGCGGAGCAGTTTCATGAGGCGTCTCAGCTTAAAATTGAAGAGCCCCGCATTATAAAAAAGATTATTGACAAAAATAAAACAAAATCCTGAAAAGACAACGGGGAATATGCCGGTGCAAAAAAGAAACCTGATTAAACTCTTTTTTGCTATTTACATTTTGATTGTATTAAAGGTAATTATTTTTAAATATCCATACGAAGAGCTGCTTGCACGGGCCCTGGGCTGGTGCAGGGGCGCCGTCTGGCAGGGTCTGGGAACGGCTAACTTTACGCCTTTTAGAACAATAAAAATGTATATAGATTATGCGTACAAGTTGAATAGTGTGGAGAATCTGGCAGGTAATGTGCTGGCGTTTGTTCCCTTCGGCTTTCTTTTTCCCATGGTGGCCCGGGATGGGGAACGGTTTTTCGTGATGCTGTTAAATGCTTTTGTCTTTGTTCTCGGCATTGAGGTATTTCAGCTTTTCAGCGCCTTTGGCGCATTCGATGTGGATGATATTCTGCTAAATTGTCTCGGAGCGTCTCTGGGCTTTGCCGCTTACAGGCTGATACGGTTTTTCAGAGACAGGAGAAAGGAGCGTATGTAATGGAAGGGTTGTTGAAAAAAATCAAAGCAAATATGATAGTTTCTTCTCTGCTGTGCGTGCTTCTCGGTCTGGTTCTTGTACTGCGGCCGGGACTGTCCGTGCGGATTGTCTGTACGGCTGTGGGCATAGTATTGATTTTAAGCGGCGTGACGCGTATTATCGACTGGTTTTGTGCCAGAGACGGCAGTATGTATGCGCAGATGAATTTGATTTTCGGCATTGTTCTGGTGGTTGTGGGCGTCTGGATTGTGGTGAAACCGGATAAGGTGCTGGCAATTATTCCAATTATCGTGGGAATTGTGATCGGCATGCACGGTTTGAATAATCTGAAACAGGCGATTGAACTATGGCGGGATAAGTATGACAAGTGGTGGGTGGCTTTCATTCTGGGTGCCCTTACGGTCGGGCTCGGGGTGCTTTTGATTTGCAGGCCCTTTGCCGCAATTGATACGGTGGTTATGCTGATTGGATTTTTTATGATTTATGATGGGCTGTCCAATATCTGGATAGTCACCAGAATTTATAAGAATGCGAAGATGTTTAAGCAGGAGATGGAAGCGGTAGAGGTGGAGCTGAAAGAAAGGCCGTGATGCTCGGGGTAACAATTCAGAGCCATGCAGAATTATGAAAAATTTTACTTGTATATTTTATAAAGAAGTTTTATGATAAACAAAAGGGAGCGATCCCGAAACGGTTATCAAAACGAATCAGTAAAGAGGGAATGCAATTATGACAATAGGTGCAATCAGTTTTCAGCCATATGTGTATAATGTGAATGCCATCAGTCCGGCCAGCATGAACCGGCTTTCCAGAATCTCGGATGATGTGCTGGATAAAAAGACCGATTACAGCGGCCTTACGAAAGCCGAAAATGAAAACCCGTTAAAACCGGGCCAGACAATGGATTTTAAAGGCATACTGGAGATGCAGATGCAGCGCGGCAGAAGCAATGCTTCCAGGATTATGAGGTCTGCGGAGGAGACAAAGCCGGCAGAGGAAGCGATGCCCGTGAAGGAGACAAAGCCGGCAGAGGAAGCGATGCCCGTGGAGGAGACAAAGCCGGCAGAGGAAGCGTCCCCCGTGGAGGAGTTACAGGCAGCGGACGGTGGCATGGGCAGCGGTGCAACAGGCGACATCACCAATTTCCGTATGCAGCAGGCAATCAATGCTTATGAGATGTTCATGACCGCATAGACTTTTGGACAGTATTGAATAGGAAATGAAACCCCATCTGAGAGGCGAATGGTTCAGGTGGGGTTTTCCATTATATGCGGCAGCCGTGGTATTTTTGCCGGACAAAAACAGAAGCAGGGGGAGAGCATGCGGGAAAAACTGAATCTATATATGGAAGAGAAGAGCTTTGCGCAGATTTTGTCCCGCTATCATTTCAGGAAAAGCGATGAGGCGCAGATCCGGGGGCTTACAGAATGTCTGATGCAGACGGCGGAACCGGCGCTCTACTATGCGCCATGCACGCAGGAGGATGCCAAGAGATTGGCAGTTCTGGTGACGCTGGGAGCCGGGGTGGATGAGATGCAGAGGGTCTGCACGGAAAAGGGACAGTTGAGCGAAAGCTATATGATTGAATGCATTGCCATGGAGCTTCTGGGAAATGCCTATGAGCAGAGCGCGGAAAAGATTTACAGTCATTACGGGCTTTGGACCGGAGAATTTGCGTTTCTCGGAGACCGGGTACCGATTGAGGAGACGGAAGCGCTGTTTCGTATTTTACAGCCCCGGGAAATTTCTTATAATCAGGCCTATATGTTTACGCCCAGAAAAACGGTGGCTTTTTACACGGAATTGACACAGAAACGGCAGGAATCGTACTGTAATCAGTGCGAGACCTGCCGCAATACGAAATGCGCCAACAGAAATGCGTGTCTTACCTATGGCTACCGGCAGATTTTCGGCGGCCGTGAAATCAGAAGGGTATGATCAGGACAGGGCCATTTTCTTGATGGATCCGATGCCCCTTCGCACGGCGGGAACGGCAAGAACCACAAGGGTGATGGCCGCCTCCGTGAAGATGTAAATGCCGTTGTACGCCAGTGAGTAGCCTAAAAGGGGCCAGCCTTCCCAGGCATAGGCGGCAAAGAACAGACAGCCGGAAAGCACTACAAATACATAACGACCGAAAATTCCCACAAGGTAGCCCTTGATCAGTCCGTTTCTGGAGCTGGCGAAGAGGCCGGAGAGCCCCAGAGCGCCGAAGGCCAGCAGATAATCTGTCACAAGCTGCAAAGGTAAAATTACATAGGGATCGACCAAAAGCTGTAAAACGCCGTAGGCGACGCCGGTCATAAGCCCGGCTCCCAGACCGAACAGATAGCCCGGAAGACAGATCACCAGCATGGAGAGCAGTGTGGCGGAGCCGCCCCAGGGGAAGTCAATGATTTTGATTTCCGACAAAAGGGTGCCCAGCGCAAGGGACATGGCGCAGAAAACCAGCTGTTTGACGGTCAGCTTTCCTCCCTTTTTGGCGGCGGCGTCCGTTTCTGCGTTTTGTTTTGCCGCATATTTTTTAGCAAAGAGAATGGCGCCGACAAGCAGAATGGCCAGAATGGCGACGAGCAGTACATTGCCCGCAGTGGTAGGGACGTAGGTTGTTTCGACAGTTTCGCCCCAGTCGTTGACAACAACATTGTAGAACATAAAAAAATCCTCCTTTGTCTGTAGAATAGCAAGGAGGGGAACGGTAACGGCATATGCCATAAAAAATGGCGGATTTCGTTACCAGCGCTTCCCTACGACGGTATTAACCGCATCAGGTAATGAGGGTTAGAGTCCCGGTAAAATCACAGGCTCAATCTCAGCAAAAGCTCCCCTAGCAAGTTATTCAGTTATACGGCTTTTTGCCGCGGCGGACGAATCCGCTTTTATTACTATAGGATGGCGCAGGAAAAATGTCAAGAAAAATATGGAGTTTTACAACGAGGATATACAGTTGATACGGGAAGGGGGTAACGATACAGATGGATGGAAAGACTTCGTTTCGAAAAGCATGGGAGGTGTTGTTTCCTTATCTGCTGTATTATCTGGCCTACAATGCAGCGCTTTTAATTGTATCTTTTCTGGTTCAGTTAACCATGCAAAAGGGAAACGAGGCGTACACGGATTTTGTAACGGCGCATATTGCCACAATTACGGGTGCGGCGGGCGGCTTGTGTATGATTACCGGTATTTTACCGCTGTTATCCATGCTAAAAAGAGAATTGCAAATACAGGCGCAGGATGGAGCGGCCCAAGGTGCGCGGGTGGAATCTGCCGAGAGATTGCCTGCAATTGTCATTCTGGCTGTCAGCGTTTCCCTCGGGTTGAATGCACTGTTCACTCTGACCGGTTTTGCAGAGAGCTCTCAGACCTATCAGGAGGTAGCCGATCATCAGTACGGCGTTGCCTTTGGCGTTGGCCTTGTGCTTTATGGTCTGATTTCTCCCTTTACGGAGGAGGTGCTGTTCCGCGGCGTTATCTATAACCGGCTTCGGCGCCTGTTTGGCCCGCTTGTGGGGATTGTGTCATCGGGCGTATTATTCGGCGCTTTTCACGGGAATCTGGTGCAGGGTGTTTATGGAACGGTGATGGGGATTTTTATAGCGTATCTTTATGAGCGCAGCCGAAAATTTTATATTCCGATTCTGTTCCATGCCGTGGCAAATCTGGCAGTGTATACGACGGCTTATGTGCCCGCTGTGCAGGAGACGCTTTTTACGCCGGCGGGATGTGCGATACTTTTGACAGCTGCGGTCGGGGCTGTGTGCCTGGAGAGGCGGCGCTGATCATTAAAAATGATTTATTTAAAAATTTGATATGATGAAGTTGACATAATGTACCATTCAATGATACATTAATTATGTTAACATAATGCGGATTTTATACGAATGTGAAAGGATTACAGATACTTATGAGAAACATCCGGCAGACACAACATCATATCAGATTTTTTGCCTGGGCCATGGCGGCAGTCATTGGGCTTTTGCCTCCCTTTGCGGCGCTGGCGGCGGAAGAGAATATATCGGAAGAGAATATATCGGAAGAGAATATATCGGAAGAGAATACGGAACAGGAAGATACGGCGGAAGAAGATTCAGAGGAAGAAAATGAGGCAGATGAGGACGCCGACGAAAAAGAAAGCGTATCGGGAGACGATCTTGACGATGAAGCTTCTATTTCTTATATAACGGCATTTGAACCTCTTGCGGAGGAAGAGGCGTATTTATCCTGCACGGAGAAGCCGGGACTGGAAGATCTGACGGCCATACTGCCGGAAACGCTTGTTGTGTGGCTGGAAGGAGAAGAGGAGTCTGCGGATCTTGAGGTAGAATGGGAGAGCGAAGAGGACTTCGATAATACCGCGCTGGAACGTTATGTTTTTTATCCGGTGTGGGATGAGGCGCTGTATGTGCCGGCGGATTCCGTAAAGGACACGATTGAGATTCCAAATATCACCGTAGAGGTACCGGCGGATGAGGGAATGATACCTGAACTGGAGGAAGCAAAAAACGCTTTACAAAGTATTATAGAAAATAAAAGCGTTCTTGCGCTGGTTTATCTGTGCGATTCGTATGAGGTAAAAAGCGAGCCTTCCGCAGAGGCCGATACCGTTCATACAGTAGTAAGCGGACAGACTGTGCAGATTACGGATGCAGAGCTGGATGAAAACGGAAGCGTCTGGTATCGGACACTTTTTTATCAGAATGGGCAGGAATATACAGGTTACATAGAGCGCGGGTATCTGGCAGCCTCTGATGAGGAGTTTATGCAGTGGGAGGAAACCTATATTGCGCTTCCTCCGGCGCCCATGATGAGGAAAAGCCGGCGGGCGGCGGTCAGTTATTCTGATGTGGATCAGTTCCCCGCTTCTTATCAGAATGCCCTTTACGAATTGAAAAATAAGCATCCGAACTGGGTGTTTGTGAAAATGGAGACGGGCATTGACTGGAATACAGCCATAGCAAAGGAAATGGGTGACAAGAGTCTGGTTCCGTCCGGCAGTTCCGGTTCCTGGCAGAACGGCGTGTACGGACAGGGGTGGAGTTATGCGTCTGAGGGAATCCTCAAATATTATATGGATCCTAGAAACTTTTTGACGGATCCCGCTGTTTTTCAGTTTGAGCAGCTGACCTATAACCAATCCTATCATACGGCGGGGGCGGTGCAGGAAATCGTGAAAAGCTCCTTTATGTCTTCAGCCATTCCCGGAGACAGCCGGACTTATGCGCAGGCCTTTACGACAATCGGCCAGTCCACGGGAGTGAGTCCGTTTCATCTTGCCAGCCGGGTATTGCAGGAACAGGGAACGAAGGGGACTTCTGCGCTGATATCGGGCACATATCCGGGATACGAGGGATATTATAATTATTTTAATGTGAACGCATCGGGTAAAACGGATGCGCAGGTGGTGCAAAACGGTCTGAAAAAAGCGAAGGAGCAGGGCTGGAATACACGCTATAAATCCTTAAACGGCGGCGCATATATAATTGGCGCAAACTATATTCTGAAGGGGCAGGATACGCTTTATCTGGAAAAATTTAATGTTTCCAACGGCTATTACGCCAATTTTACCCACCAGTATATGCAGAATATACAGGCGCCAAATTCGGAGGCTTCAAGTATACGGAAGGCATACAGCAATGCGGGCGCTTTGGAGAACAGCTTTGTTTTTAAAATTCCGGTATTTCGCAATATGCCGGCGTCAGCCTGCACCAAACCGAATACTACGGATGTTATTACATTTGATAAAACGGCGGTAAGTCTGGCAGTCAATAAGACGGTTAAACTGATTCCCTATGTCAACGGCTCCAAGGTTGACTATATCAGCAATATGACCTTTAAAAGCGACGCGCCCGCTGTTGCAACAGTGGACGACGTGGGCAGGGTAACGGCGGTGTCTCCGGGAACCGCGGTTATAAGCTGTATTGGAGGTAAAGGCGGTACGGCGGTATGTAAGGTGACGGTGGTGAAGGCTGATCCCGAGGTGGCAACGCCGACACTGTCCCCCTGCACTTATCGGGAAGGATTAAAGCTTTCGGATATTTCTTTGCCGGCCGGCTGGGCGTGGGCAAATGAGAGCTTAAAAATAGAAGTGGGAACGCAGTCTCAGGAAGCCGTTTATACGCCGGAGGATACGGTAAATTATAATACGATCACAAGAAAGATCAGCTTTACGGTGACAAAGGCAATTCCGAACTGTACGATGCCGGAAAAGCCCAGGGTATTTACGGGATCCAGGCTGGGAGATATTGCGCTGCCTAAAGGATTTGTATGGGAGAGCGATACTGACACCGTGTTTAAGGAACCGGGCGAGTATACATTTTATGTTTCCTATAACCCGGACGAGAACAATTATTATCCGGTGGAGCATATTCCCCTGATCGTGCAGGTGGCTGGTGAAGCGATAGATCCGGATGAAGAAGACGGTTCAGGCGGCAATACGGGAACGGGAAGCGGCACAGGTTCAGGTGACAATACAGGAACGGGAAGCGGCACGGGTTCAGGCAACAATACAGGAACAGGATCCACTGGCAATACAACCACGGGAAGCTCCGGAACAAATTCCGGCAGTCACACTTCGTCGAAGCCCTCGGGTTCTGATCAGGCCACGGGATCATCAAATAACGGCGCGCCGTTGACACAGCTGCCGAATCATGGTTCGTCGTCAGGCGGCAGTCAGTCAACACAGGGGACGTCCGGCAGTAAGCCAGAACAGAATGCGTCGGGCGGTAGTAAGCCGGAACAGAGTGCGTCGGGCAGCAGCCAGCCGGAACAGAGTGCGTCGGGCAGCAGCCAGTCGGAACAGAGTGCGTCGGACAGTGGTCAGTCAACACAGAGTACGTCGGGTGACAATCAGTCAAATCGGCATGCGGCAGATAACAGCCAGTCTGGCCAGCACAAGGCAGGAAACAGTCAGTCGAGCCATACTGCGGCAGACAGTGAGAAAAAGCAGGAATCGGCCGGATCGGATCAGGATGTCAAGGTTGTTGAAAATGGAGCGGAGGCAGGAGTCTCCAAACCGGCTGTAACGATGTCGATGGAAGATACTACGATATTGACGGCTGAAAAATTGCAAATGGCAAAGGAACAAAATCTGGATCTTTTGCTGGATATGGGCAGATATGCCAAGTGGAGCATAGATATTGATTCCGTTGATGTGGACAGCGTGACGGAAGTGGATATGGGAATCAGTCTGGGAACAGAAAGGATTCCTACGGATATTATTGCGGCTATTTTAAATGGAAATAAGTATCTGGAATTTACGCTGGCGCATGACGGCCCGTTTGGATTCAGCCCTGTTCTCCAGATTGCTTTTGACCCGATGTATGAAGGGTGGTATGCAAATTTATTTTACTATAAGGAAGAAGCGCAGGAACTGGAGTTTATCTGCGACGCGGTTATTGACAGTAATGGAATTGCATCGTTTGACATGGAACATGCATCCAGCTATGTGGTTATTGTGAGCGAAACATCCATGGCTGGCGCAGTGATGCCTGATGATTCTGCTGTTCCTGCTGATTCTGCGGCGCCGTGGGGGATGATTGGAGTCATAGTCTGTCTGACACTGGTCGGTATCGGGATCGGAATTTTCTTCTATGGGAAAAGAAGGCAGGAAAACGACGAAGAAGAAGAGGACGAAGAAGAGGACGACGAAGAAGAGGACGAAGAAGAAGAGGACGACGAAGAAGAGGACGAAGAAGGAGAGGACGAAGAAGAGGACGATGAAGAATTAGAGGAAGAGTGGATAGAGGAGGAAGAAAGCGACTGGATCGAGGAAGCGGAAAACGAAGAAGACGACTGGATCGAAGATGAAGACTGGCAGGAACCGGAAAATGATCGGATCGAGGACGAGGACGACTGGATCGAGGAGCAGGAAGAGAGCGAAAATGAGGAGGATGATTGGATCGAGGACGAAGACTGGCAGGAACCGGAAGTGCCAGTGATACCGAAGCGTACTGAGAAAATGGCGCAGGACAGACTTGCGGATGACCATGCGGAAGACGACTGGATCGAGGACGAAGAGTGGGATATTGAAAACGACTGGATCGAAGATGAAGAATGGGAGAGGAGGAAAGAGGCTTAGAGCAAACTGCCTTAATTCTGAGAGGCGATAACGGGATGGGGAACATAGTTTCAATGATACCGGCAGGGTGCAGCATTGCCGCCGCTTTGGGAAATTATACGAGCACGTATGCTTATAATTGGAAGCTGTACGATTGAGGTATTGCGGGCCGCAAATTGCTTATCAGATGATGCCGACTTATCACAACCCAAGCGGCCGGAAAGTGCTATTATCTGTTATGATTGCGGGGCGTTCAAATACAAATAGTGAACAGCAGGAAGAAAATAGTGTTGATGATTCTGAATACTTTCAAGGAATCAGTGGTTGTGCTGTAATATATGATGAATCATCAAACACTTATTCTCTTTATGGCAAAGAGAAATGCGAAAAGGAAGTTTCACCGTTGTCAACATTCAAGATTATCCTGATGATGTGTAAAACAAGGAAGCGGTATCAGGAAATGAGGCAAAAGAAATAGCAATCAGCACTTTAAACAATGAGGTATAGAAAATGGTAACATATAAAATGTATTTAATCAGTATCGTCAGCATGTGTTTATTAGTTGGTTGTGGAAATAATAATATTGAACAAAACGATAGCGAGATACAAGACAGCAGCACCTTTGCAGGGT
>ERZ779632.303-NODE-303-length-31812-cov-16.486412_pt1 | contig 31812 bp, 33 predicted proteins | sample MGYA00514194_ERZ779632 | MGnify/ENA primary metagenome ERZ779632 (study PRJEB29562, sample SAMEA4376704) | mouse gut metagenome | isolation source: Cecum | study: EMG produced TPA metagenomics assembly of the A DSS colitis mouse model was used to assess the... | reverse complement strand
TCCTTATTTTATCACATCCCTATTCCCTTGGGGGATTAAATCAGTGATTCCCTAATGTTCCGCCTGGGCTGCATCCGGGAGATTGGGGAAATCGACCCGTTTATCCAAATTCTCCACGCAAATCTTCAATGACGCGCGCCGTCACGCCGGTTAAGGAGGCGACAGTATTGTTCTACGAAAAGTTGGAGGCCGTTTACCCCAGCTTCACCGGCAAGGAGGCCAGAATCGCCGAATATATTCTGGCCAACCATGAGCGCATCTCAGGGCTCACCTCACAAAAGCTGGCCGACAGCCTGGGCGTCAGCCAGTCCACCGTCATCCGCTTTTCCCAGAAGCTGGGATATAGGAGCTATCAAAACCTTCTGCTGGATCTGGAACGGTCCGGGGAACCCGGCGAACGCCTGGAGGAAATCCAGCTGACAGACTCCACGCAGGCCACCAACACAAAAATTCTCAACCACGTCAAGCTGCTCTTGGATCTGACGGCGGAGGTCAACGCTCCCGGTCAGCTCGCCCGGGCGGTGGAGCTGATTCAGGGCGCGGATACCATCTTCTGCTTCGGTTTTCTTTCCACCCACTCCGCCGCCCACCATATGAACGAGCTGCTCCAGCTGTTCGGCATCAATTCTTTCTGCCTGGACGCCTTCGGCACCCTATCGGCCATGCGCAGCCACAGCGGCGGGGGCCTTTTGATCGTGTTTTCCAAGTCCGGCGCCACCGATATGACCAACCGGGTGGTCCGCCATGCCAAAGAACTGGGGCTCAAAATCATCGGCGTCACCAGCATGGCCCCCAACCCCATGGCCCCCGACCTGGACGTATGGCTCAAAACCAAGCACTCGCCCGTCCGCACCCGGTTCTTGCACTATACAGAAACCCTGCCCATGTTTTTTCTCATAGACTGTATCATTCTGAACCTCTACAAGCAGAATTTTTCCAGCTACTCCAACAGCGTGAAGCAGCATATCGCCATCACAAAGGGCACATACGAGCCCGGCAACCCCTCCGGCGAGGAACCCGAAGCCCAAGGGCCGGATTTGTGATAGAAAAAGGGCGCCCTGTCCCAACCCGGACAGGGCGCCCTTTCACTGTCTTGGACGGTATTTTTTCCCAAACTCCATGGAGCTCATGGCCTCCAGATACGCCTGCTTGTGTTTTTTTGACAGGCCGGAATACAGCCCCGCCCGCTGCCCATCCCCCCGGTTTCGATAGATCTCGGAGACAAGATACTCGTTGGTATACCGCTCAAGCTCCGCCTGCCCCTCCATCTCCGCCAGCAGGACGTCCAGCATGCCGTCCTTTTTTTCAATCAGCACATCGTAAAATCGGGACACGGTCTCTTTCATCGCCTCGTCGCGTGAGTTCTCCCGTACCCCGGCGGCGTATTTTTTACACATCTCCCCATCCCGCTTGGGGAGAAAATAGTAAAATCCCCGCAGCGAGATGTCGGCTTTTTCCTGGCTGGTCAATTTCAGGCCTTCAATCTCCTGAAACGTTTCCTTGATCCGGGCATGGTCGCCTTTCTGCATCGCCGCGTTGAGCTTCATCACCTTTGCGGTATATGCCGGTATGGCCGCCTTGATTGCCCATTTCCCACAGTATTCGTCAAATGCCTCATAATCCCCCTCCTCAAGCAGATCGACCAGGCGGCCTTGGCACCGCTTCCTGACAACGGAAAGGAGGAGTTCCAGAAATATGACGATAACCAGCAGAGTTGCCACAATTTTAATCATACCATTTGAGCCCCCGGCCCTGGTCACGCTTTGTCACGGCTCCCAAACAGCTGGATTTTCCCGCATACCATGCGGTATACCGCGTCCATACCGTAGCTCATGATGACCCGCGGGTCGTAGCCTTTGGGTTCCTCCTCCTTTTTTTTGCCGTAATACTCCTTCAGCGCGTCGGAAAAGGCTATGCCGCACTCCGTATTGACGTTGATTTTGCTCACGCCCAGCGAGACCGCCTTTTTAATTTGATCCGCAGGAATGCCGGAGCCCCCATGCAGCACCAGGGGGATCGCGTTGGTGCTGCTTTGGATTTCCGCCAGCCGTTCAAAGTTCAGCCCCTTCCAATCCGCCGGATACTTTCCGTGGATATTGCCGATGCCGGCCGCCAGCGAATCCACGCCCAGCGCCGCAATGGCGGCGCATTCCTCCGGGTCCGCCAGCTCACCGCCCGAGGTCTTCCCGTCCTCGGTGCCGCCGATGCCGCCCACCTCGCATTCCACCGAGATTCCCCTGGCATGGGCCAGCTCAATAATCTGCTTTGACTTTTCGATATTTTCCGCAAACCTGTAATGGGAGCCGTCAAACATAACGGAGGTATAGCCCTCCTCAATGGCCCGCTTTGCCCCCTCAAAGGAACCGTGATCCAAATGCAGGGCCACAGGGACCGTAATCCCCAGGTAGTCCATCATAGACTCCACCATGCCCCGAACCGTTTGATATCCGCACATATACTCAATCTGCGCCTCAGAGACCTCCACAATGACGGGGGACTTCATATCCTGCGCCGCCCGCAGAATATATTCCGTCCACTCCAGGTTATTCAAATTGAACGCGCCGACGGCATAATGCCCGTCGTGCGCCCTGCGCAGCATCTCTTTGTTTGAAATCAAAGCCATAATCCGCTTTGAACCTCCTTGTATCATTTTGCCGAGATAAATTCAATCCCATTTTCCTGCATGTATTGGGCGCAGGACTCCGTAGGCATTTGGTCCGAAATCACCTGATGGAACACATTCAGCTTTCCATAATTGACCCGGCTCTTCTTTCGGAACTTGGAGCCGTCCGCCAGCAGGATATTCTCCCTGCTGATGGCGAGAACGCGCCCTTTGATGACGGATTCCTCCAAGTAGGAGGTCGTCAGGTCAAAATCCGGGGTGATGCTCGTGCAGGCCATAAACGCCTTATCAAATTCAATATTGGCCAGGTATTCCTCCGTCTGGGACCCCACAATGGACAGGCCGTTGTGCAGCAGCTTCCCCGGCGGGATCAGAATCTGTACATTGTGAAACTTGGACAGTTCCGCAATGATCGGAATGCAGCACGTCACCACCGTGACGTTATAAGTATTTTTAAAGTACGGCACAATGTTGATCGTTGTGGTGCCCGCGTCAATAAACACAATGTCGTTGTTTTCAATGAAACCGGCCGCCACCCTTGCGATGGACTTTTTCGCGGATACGTTCATTTTACTCCTCTCATTATAAGACAGAAAGGGGCTGGCCGCGCTGTGCTGGGAGTCAACGTCGTTAGAAATGACGCCGCCGTACACCTTTTTGATCCGCCCCAGCTTGGACAGCTCGGCAAGATCCCTTCTCACAGTGTTGACCGAAACGTTAAACTCGCTGCAAAGCTGCTCAATACTGGCCGATCCGCTGACGTTAATGAACTCTTCCATTGCACTCTGTCGTTGTTCTTTCATGTTGACTCCCCTACCCGTTTTATAAAAAAGCGTTATTTCTCTTAATCAAATGAAAAAGCGCCAGACAAAAGCAGGGCTTTCGCCTAACGCCCAGCACAAAAAGAACGCTGAATGCAACCGCAAGCGGCAGGTATAGAGTTTCATTAGCCGGGTCGGAGTGCCGCCATCGCACGGCTCACCCGGCATGGCGGCGTAAAGGGCATCATCCGTCTTGGTGCTGGCAGATTATAACTGACCGGCACATTATATACCAGCGGTTTCAGACTGTCAAGGTGCGTACTTGGCGACTTTTCGGGACATTCCCCCATTCTATAAGGTACTCTTTCCCTTGGCCCGCCGGTGCCGTTTGGCTCCGGCGGGCCAAGGCCCTTTTCGACTGGGTTCGCCTTGTAACGCTTACACCACTCCGATCAGCGCCAGCAGAATGGACAGTACAAACACACCCAGCGTCAGGTAGTTTGTATTGATGTTCTTCCGCTGCGCCCACAGGCAGCCCAGGGACAGCAGCAGGGGGACCAGGCCCAGAAACACCGTGTCCAAATAGCTCTGGATGGTGGCCACGCTGCCGTCGGCAAATTCAAAGGCCAGCGGCGTGGTGAAGTTCACGTTGGAGGCGATCATGGCACCCACCATAATTAGGCCCAGAATGGACGCGCCCTTCGTCAAAATCTTCATCGCTCCTGAACCCGCGATCTCCTTTAGGAACGTGGTGCCCATGGTGTACCCCGTGAAGAGCAGATACCGTCTCAGCACCATACCCGGAATATTATAGATGGCCAGAAACAGCAGCGGCGCGACGATCAGGCCGTTTTGCGCCAGCGGGATGCAGATGGATGCGGCCAGCAGCCGCAGCACCCCCCAAAACAGGGAGTCGCCGATGGCCGACATGGGGCCCATCAGGGAGGTCTTTACCGCAGTGATGGCGCTGACGTCAAAGCTGGGGTCCTCGGAGGCCTCCCGTTCCATGGCGGTAACCAGCCCCAGGCAGAAGGTGGAGACGGTCTGGGTGATGTTGAAAAAGGTCGAATGGCGAAGCAGCGCCTCCCGGTGCTTCTCAGGGGTCTTGCAGTACCGCTCCAGCGCGGGAGCCAGCGTGAAAATAATGCCGACAGCGTGCATTCTGACCTGTCCGCCCACGCGGCCCGCCATCTGGAAGAAGGAGCGCCAGTAGATGCGCTCAAGCATCTTCTTATCTTCCGCCGTCATCGCGGCCTTCACCGCAGAATTCGCAGTTGTCATGACAAGAAATCCTCCTCTTCATTGGTACTGGGGGATACCGCAGCCATATTCATGGTCCTTTTCTCCAGATCCAGAAGCTGCTTGTCCCGCAGGCAGATGGGGACGAGTACCACCAGCGCGATTACCACGATGGCCACGTGGGGCAGGCCAAGGTACTTGAACAGGACAAAGCCCAGGAAGAAATAGCCGGCCAGCTCCTTCTGCCAGACCATTTTCATCAGGATGGAGATGCCCACCGCAGGCAGCAGCTTGCCTGCCGTACTGATTCCGTTCAAAATGACCACGGGAATGCCGTTGACAAAGGCCTCAATGGCGTCGCTGCCGGCCAGTATGCCCACAAAGAACACCAGCACAGGGACGAAGAAGCGGAAGAACCAGGTGCCCCAAAACAGTCGGTACAGCCCCTTGGTGTCGTTCTTCTCGCACAGGCGGTCCACCCAGGGGGCCTGGAAGTTGCAAAGGACGTTGTTCATCAGCGTAAACAGGAAGGCGCTCAGCATGGAGATGGGCACGGCCAGGGCCAGGGCGGTGTCCGCGTCCACCGAGGACTGGGTGGCCATATACACCGCGAACACAGTGGCGGCGCAGGGCTCGGCGGAAATATTGCCGCCAATGTTGACAGCGCCCATGAAGATGGCCTCCAGCGTGGCGCCCATAATCAGGCCCGTTTGGATATCGCCCAGCAGAATACCGGCCACAAGCCCCGCCACGATGGGGCGGTCACACATATTCTGCGCCCAGAAGTAGTTGCCCGCATAGCAGATAAAGTACGCAACAGCACATAAAATCGCGTTTGTCAGCATGGTTTCCCTCCTCTTTGATTTGAAACATCATTGGCCCTTGAGCAATTCTGAGACCGGGGTTTTTCGGTCGCTGGGAAGGATTTGCTGGAACGCCTTGACAGCCAGCGTCGCCAGCTCTTTCAGCGCGGCCAGCTCGTCCTTATTCAGGGTGATCGCTCCGTTGATTACGATCTTTTCCGACGGCGGCGTCAAATCAAACCGGCCCACATTGGCCACATTCACCGACTGGACGTACCCCGGGCATCCCTTCACAATGCGAACGGCATCCGCTACATTGTTGGTCAGTACAAACATGTCCACGCCCTGGGCTTTGGGGTTGTTAAACAGCTTAATGGCGTCGTCAACCGTTTTAATCAGCAGCTTGATCCCGCCCGGTGTCGCCATCCGCAGCGTCAGGTTGGACACCTCGTCGGCTACCGCCCTGTCGTTTGCCACAACAATGCGGTTTGTGCCGAACTCCTTCGACCATACCATGGCAATCTGCCCATGGATCAGCCTGTCGTCAACGCGCAGCGATGGAATCATTTTTTCATCTCCTTTCCTCCTAAATTTCAGACGCCGTCCAGAAAACCGCTGTCATCTTCCCCGGCATCCGAGTTGACACAAAGCAGCTCCTCAATCCTGACCGCCCGGGTCTTGCTCTCTTCGATCATTTCGTCGATCTCCTCATAGCTGAGCAGGCCGCCGCTGGTCAAAATATCAATCATGATAGGGACATTGATATTGGCAATCAGCCGGATATTGCGTTTGCCCGTGCCGATCAGCCGGGTTGTGACCCGCTGGTTCACGCTGCCCCCGTAAAAATCTGTGAAAATATAGGCGGCGTCCCCGGATTCTATCCCCGCGATAAACGACTCGATGTCCTTGTCGTAGGTGTCGTCCGGGCCGTCCACATAGGCGTCGATGGTCTGAATGTCCATATCCCCCACAAACATTCTGAGTGTCGAGGCCAGTCCGCTGGCCGTCCGGCCGTGGGAGGCGATCAGTATTCTGGTCATAGCGCGCCACTCATAAACCTTCGGATTGCGTCCGTGGTGGGATTGTCCGCCGCGTTCTTCAGAAACTCCCGCCGGAACACCTTCCCCTGAACAATCCGTTTGGTCACGTCCGGCCTGCTGCGCAGAATAATCCGGCCCATATCATCCGCGATGCAGGACTTCATATCCTCAAAGAACGTTTTAAACTCCCGCTGGAGCTGGGCGCGGCTCTCCGGGTAGCCCATCCCGTGCTCTGCGTGAAAGTATGCCTGGAACACATAGCGCAGGTTCAGTTCGCCACCTACCCCGAAGTCCTTCCCAAAGGGCATGGAGATCGCGTTTCCATCGTTGATCTGCCCAAACATATAGGCGTCCACGGGATCCTTGATATAGCCGCAGTACACATTGGGGTAGCTGTTTGACACCATGCAGGCGCCCTCGCCGGAGGCGCAGCCGGTCACCACAAAGTCCACCGCCCGGGCGTTCAGTAAAATTGCGGCCAGATAACCCAGCTCTACATAGCTGATATTGTAGTCCTTGTCCTCCTCGCTCATGCCGTAGTTGAACACCTGATGCCCCAGCGGCTCCACCACCCGCTCCAGCTCCCTCAAAATCGCGGCGTTTTTGCTCAGGCAGCTGCTCTCGTTAATCAGCGCGATCTTCATATCCTGATCCTCCTTTCCATCACCTGCTTTGCCGCGGCCGCGATATCGCAGCCCCCCATCCCCATGACTTTTTTCAGCTCGTTCAGGTGGCCGATCTCACCCAGGCGGTCCCTGACGCCGATCCGTCTCACCGGGGCCGGAGCGTTCTCCGCCATGCATTCGCTGACAGCGCTGCCCAGCCCGTTGAGGATGGAGCCGTTCTCCGCCGTCACCGCGCAGCCTGTTTTGGACACGCTCTTGACAACCAGCTCCTCATCCAGCGGCTTGAGGGTGTGGATGTTGATGACCTCCGCCTCAATTCCCTCCGCCCTCAGCATCTCCCACGCGCTCAAGGCCTCGCTGACCTCCACCCCGCTGGCAAAGATGGATACGTCCCTGCCCTCCCGGAGTACGACACCCTTGCCCAGTTCAAACTCCGCCTCATCGGAGAAAATCCTGTCCGGGGCCTGTCGGAACAACCGGATATAGCATGGGCCATACCGCTCCACAATCTGGGGGAACACCTTTTTCAGCTGGGCCCCATCCACAGGCTCGAAGATAGTCATTCCCGGAATCCCCCGCATGATGCCCAGGTCATCCATCGCCTGATGGGTGCCCCCGTTCAGCTCCGTTGTAATACCGGGATCCGTGCCACACATTTTCACATTCTGCTTGGCATAGACCACGCTTTGCTCAATCTGGTCCAGGCACCGCCTCGACGCGAACACGCAGAAGGTCTGGGTGAACGGGATCTTCCCCATGTAGGACAGCCCGGCCGCCACGCACATCATATTGGCCTCGGCGATGCCCACGTCAAACGTCCGCTCCGGGAACGCCTGGCTGAAGGGCATCGTGCCGGCGCTGCGCATCAGATCCGCCTCGACAATGCAGATCCGCTCGTCCTTTTTGCCGTACTCAATCAGCAGCTCCACGTATGTCTGCTTCAGCTCCTTGACGTCTTTTTCAAACTTCATCTCGCTCACCCCCGCCCCGCAAACGCTTCATTTCCCGTTCAAGCATGTCCCCTGAGATGGTCATACTGTGATTTGTGACCAGGTCTTCCGCAAACGAGATTCCCTTTCCCTTCACCGTACGCAAAATGATCATATGGGGCTTCCCCCTGCTCTGCTTGGCCCTGGAAACCACCCGGTCTATCTCCTCCACGTCATGGCCGTCCACGCTCTGCACGTCCCAGCCAAAGGCCGCCCATTTATCCGCCAGGGGCTCCAGCCCGTTTACCTCGGAGACATGCCCGTCAATCTGAAGATTGTTATAGTCGGTAAACCCGATGATATTGTCCAGGCCCCTGTTGCCCGCCAGCATGGCGGCCTCCCATACCAGGCCCTCCTGGCTCTCACCGTCGCCGATGACGGGGTAGACATAGAGCTCCTCCCGGTCCAGCTTGGCCGCCAGGGCGATTCCAACGGCGACGCTGAATCCCTGGCCCAGGCTGCCCGTGGTCACATCCACCCCGGTCGTTCTCGTCGCATCGCAGTGGCTGGGGATGTTGGTGCCCAGCTCGTTCAGGCTCTTCAGCGCCTCCCGGTCAAAGTACCCCCTCAGCGCCAGCGCGGAATATACCACCGGCCCCGCGTGCCCCTTGGAGAGGATGAACCGGTCCCGGTGCTTCCACTGGGGTTCCTCGGGCCTGACGTTCATCTGGCTGAAGTAGAGTACGCTCATCACCTCGCACAGGGACATGCAGCCGCCCAAATGGCCTTTTCCCACGTGGCCAATGGTCTCAAGCGTCAGTGTTCTGATCTCATGGGCTTTCCTTCGAAGCATCCCATAGTCGGCCATGACCTCTTCCCCCCATCAGTAAATATTGTTCAAAAGCTGCACCACTGCCTCCTTGGTCATGCCGGCCGGCGACAAATTCAGCTGTCCGGCGTACCGTGTCACCGCCGTTTCGGCAATCCCGTCAATGTCCCCCTTCTCGGCCCCAATCTCGCGGAGCCGCACGGGCATCTCCAGTGAGCGCATCAGCCGGTCCACATGGTCGGCAAAGGCCGCAACGCCGGAAAAGCCCAGGGTTTTGGCCAGGCGCGTCATCTTCTCGTTCTCCCGTTCCGGGCTCAGCCGGATAAACTGGCTGATGGAGATGGCGCATCCGATCCCGTGGGGGATGTGGTACAGCGCGCCCAAGGGATAGCTGAGCACATGGGCTCCGGTGGTCCGGGTCTGGCTGAAGGCCAGGCCCGCCAGAAGGCTGGCAAGGCTCATGTTCTGCCGGGCCTCCTCATCAGAGGGGTTCTGAAACGCCCTTTCCAAATTCCCCAGAATCAGCCTCATGGCCCCTATCCCCAGCTCGTCGCTGGCGGGATTGCTGTTTTGATTCCAATACGCCTCAATCGCGTGGCAAAACGCGTCCATCCCCGTATTTGCCGTGACATTTTTCGGCATTGTATAGCTCAGGACCGGATCCACAACCGCGGCGTCAGCGTACAGCGCGTCATTCACCATGGGGCTCTTGTCGCCGGTGGCCGGGTTGTTGAACACCGCAACGTTTGTGACCTCGCTTCCAGTGCCCGCAGTGGTAGGCACAAGGACCAGCCGCGTGCTCCGCCGGCCAAAAGCCCTGCCCCCGCCGGCGTAATCCAGAATGCTCCCCTCGTTCCCGGCCAAATACGCGACGGCCTTCGCCACATCCAGGCTGCTGCCTCCACCGATGCCAATCACCGTCGTAGCACGGTTTTCCCGGGCCAGCCCGGCCCCCGCATCCACATTGTCCGTTGTCGGATTGGGCACGATGTCCGAGAAAAAATGGAGCTCCTTCCCCGCCAGCGCCTTCCGCAGCGTCTCCACAAACTCCGCCGTCATCAGGAATTGATCCATGACTACCTGGACGCGGTCTCCCTCCACAAGCCCCGGCAGCTTTTCCATGGCGTTTTTCCCAAAGTAAATTTTGACAGGGTTCCAAAACGAAAAATCCAGCTTTTTCATGTGCAGCACCATCCTTGAGCTCTGAGTATTGACAGGCGTTTTACCTCTCCTAATGTTCAATATCTTACCATCCGCCTCCCCATATGTCAACAATAATCTTATAAATTCGCTCAAAATTTACTCATAATTTCACACAAACGTTGCGTTGCAACGGGTTCGGCCATTTTTCGGCACCAAGAATCCGGGTCGAACCACGTGAAATTTTACAGATAAGCCAGGGTTCCCCCTTGCCGCTTCGTATGAAATGCTCAATTCTTTGCCTGCAAATTGCCCACATCAGGCCCCAATAGACGCAGAATAAAATTAGAACTTTTTTGCCCAAAACAAGCGCTTGCTGCCAACCGGGTTTGGAGTCCCAGGCGGGGAGTCAATTCGCAAATTCATCATGATTTTGCCCGGCCTGCGCAAAAACCTCGTTGCGTTTTTTTGCTTCCTGTGGTACAGTATGCCAAGCGGCCAAACAAAGGTTAGGAGGACAAGCTATGGATCGTTTTGACGGGATTGACTTGGCAGACTGTCCCTGCTGCGGTAACGTAGGGAGCATTGAAGAGGAAGGCGGCTGGTGCCTGTATGTTCAGTGTGGATACTGTGGCGCCCACACCGCGGAGCTTTCTTATAAGAACGAGGCTGAGCGCCAGGACGCCGCCCGGAAGGCCGCGATAAACTGGAACCTCAGGAAGGTCATATGCCCTGGCCCCGGGGAATAATGAGAGGGGCAAAAAGGGAGGGCCGGGAAAAACCCGGCCCTCCCTTTTTATCGTATTGATGGTCACAGCACTTTTTCCACGCTGAACATGGACTCCAACACGATAAAATTTGTGTGGAAAGGGTTGTTCAGGTTCCAGAAGCTCACGCCGGCAAGACCGTATTCGTTCACCAGACCATATTTGGCCCGGAGACTGCGGGCATCCTCGAACCAGACCTCGTGCTGCCTTCCGTCTTCGTCGTAGTAGCGGAAGAAGGGGGATTGCGCGGCTTGATCGTACCGGATGCCTGCCCCCACCTGTCCGGCCAAAGTGACGGCGTCAACACTGGAGAGGGAGCGTGCCGCCGTGCCCTGCGCAAAGGGCAGCGTCCAATCATAACCGTAGTTGGGCATGCCCATCAGAATATGCCCCGCCGGTATGGCCTGCGTGGCGTAGTCCAGCACCTGGCGCACCTTGTCCAGCGGCGCCACCGCCATGGCCGGGCCGTATGTATAGCCCCATTCATACGTCATGAGGACAACGTAGTCCACAGTCCGCCCGTGGAAAGCATAGTCGTGGGCCTCGTACAGAAGTCCCTGTTGGCTGTCTGAGAGCTTTGGCGCCAGCGCAGTCACCACAATGTAGCCCAGCTGGTGCATCCGCTCCGTCAGGCGGCGCAGAAATTGATTGTAGCTGTCCCGGTCAAACTGGTAGATATACTCAAAGTCTACATTTACACCGTACCAGCCGCCCTCCCGCAGCAATGCCTCCACGTTTTCCAAAAATTTATCCTGTACGCTCTGGTCAGTCAGAATGGCGTGGGCGATCTGGCCGGAGAACCCCCCTGCCTCCAGCAGGTTTGTAAGCGTCAGCAGGTTTGCCGTGCGCTGTCCGGCGGAGAGCGTTACATTTAAGTTGAAGGTCGGCGTCAGGTTTCCAAAGAGGTCGGAGCGGTAGGAAAAGGGCGAGAGGAACGTCAGATAGGGCAGCGCAGCGTTCAGCGTGCTGTCCGAGGCATCGGTTACATAGCCGTTGACGATAATCTCCCGCATTTGCCGGACATCGGTGGGAATAACGACCGTCTGCCCGGGATAAATGTGGTTGGGATTGGCAATCTGAGGATTCGCCGCCATGAGGCGCGGAAGACTTACGCCATACCTGCGCGCAATAGAATACAGGGTATCGCCGCGGCCCACTGTGCGGCGGTTTTCATTGTTTCGAATCACAAGCGCCTGCCCTACCGACAGTACATCGGGGTTTTGCAGCTGATTGGCTGCGATAATGCCATCCACTGGTGTGGAATGCCGGCGGGCAATTTGATGGACGGTGTCTCCGCTCTTTACAACATATATTTCCAAGGTAATCATCCTCCTAATTGAACTTGCCTGGATACCACATCCTATTCCTGGCAGCCGCAACCGGTGCCGACGTGTCCGCCCTTTAGAAGCTGTACCAACAGCCTTAAAACCATGGAGACGCTGGGGAACAGGAATCTGACGAAGGCACAGATCGCGGAGCTGGTAGACGCACAGTTTGCCCTGTTTCTCCGGCTGTTGGAGCGGCGCGGCCAAGCGGGAGGAAATCTCTCCGGCGGCGAACAGCAAATGCTGGCCGTTGCCCGGGGCTGATGATGAACCCCAAAATGATTATGCTGGACGAGCCGTCGCTGGGACTGGCGCCGATCATTGTGGAGGAGATCTTTGATCTGATTTTAAAGGTCCGGGACATGGGAAAAACCGTCCTGCTGATCGAACAAAACGCGTCGATGGCGCTTTCTATCGCGGACCGCAGGTACGTGATAGAAAATGGGAAGGTTCTGCTTTCCGGGACAGGCGGGGAACTTCTCAATAACGAAGACGTGAAGAAAGCATACCTGGGCGTATGAAAGGGACATAAGCATATATAAAGAATCAATCCATAAATATTTTCAGGCAAGAAGCATCCAGTGGATGAGCTATCCCCATACGGACGTATTGTCCTCCATGCGCAAAATTGCGGCGGACGATTATTTTGACGCAGTCGAGGTCACGCATATTGAGGATCCCCAGGTGCGCGAGGAGGTGAAGGCGCTGCTGGCGCAGTCCCATCTCACGGTCGGCTACGGTGCGCAGCCGCGCCTTTTGACCACAGGGCTGAATCCCAACGCAAGCACCCAAAGTAGAAGTAAAAATAGAGAGTAAGAATAAACAGGGCGGGCGCACCGTGGAAACGGCTGCGCCCGCCCTGTTTGCGTTTATGGGGCTTGCTTTTTCTTCCGGGGGCCTCTCGGCTTGGAGGTGGGCTTGCGTTCCACCCCGTTTCGGAAGTGGGTGCTTTCGTATCGGTCGAAGAAAACCAATAACCCGAACCCATCCCCTATCGGGAAAAGGTTCGGATTATATGGGTTTGGTGCGCCTGAAGGGACTCGAACCCACACGCGTTGCCGCACGAGAACCTAAATCTCGCATGTCTACCAATTCCATCACAGGCGCATATGGGCGGCGGGCGTTCCCCGCCGCCGTTTTTTCATCTTACCACACCAACGTGGCGAAATAATCGTCCGGCGTCTCCGCCCGGCGCATCAGCTCCACTGAGCCGTCCCCCCGCAGCAGCAGCTCCGCCGAACGCAGCTTGCCGTTGTAGTTATAGCCCATGGAAAACCCGTGGGCCCCGGTGTCGTGGATGGCCAGTATGTCGCCTATCTCAATCTCCGGCAGCGCCCGGTCAACGGCAAACTTGTCGCTGTTCTCGCACAGGGAGCCCACCACGTCGTATACGTGGTCACAGGGGGCGTCCTCCTTGCCCAGCACCGTGATGTGGTGGTACGCCCCGTAGATGGCGGGGCGCATCAGGTTGGCGGCGCAGGCGTCCACCCCGATATACTCCTTGTAGATGTGCTTTTGGTGGACGGCGGTGGTGACCAGATGGCCGAAGGGGGCCAGCATAAACCGGCCCAGCTCGGTGAAGATGGCCACGTCCCCCATCCCGGCGGGGACAAGGATCTCCTCATAGGCCCGGCGCACCCCCTCGCCAATCACGGAAATGTCGTTGGCGCTCTGCTCGGGGCGGTAGGGCACCCCCACGCCGCCGGACAGGTTGATGGACTCAATCTGGCAGTCCGTCTCCCTGGCCACGTCCGCCGCCGTCTGGAACAGCAGCCGGGCCAGGGCGGGGTAGTACTCGTTGGAAATGGTGTTGGAGGCCAAAAAGGCATGGATGCCGAACCGTTTTGTTCCCAGCTCCCGCAGCTTGGCAAACGCCTGGGTCAGCTGGGGACGGGTCATGCCGTACTTGGCCTGGCCCGGGTTATCCATCACCTGGAAGCCCTCCTTGCTCTCCCCCAGGGTAAATACCCCGCCGGGGTTGAAGCGGCAGCATACCGTCTCAGGCGCCCGGCCCAGGGTTTTATAGAGGAAGTCCACATGGGTCAGGTCGTCCAGGTTGATATAGGCGCCCAGCCTGCCGGCCAGCTCAAACTCCGCTGCCGGGGTCTCGTTGGAAGAGAACATGATCTCCTCCCCCCCAAACCCGCACCTTTCCGCCATCATCAGCTCTGTGAGGGAGGAGCAGTCCACGCCGCAGCCCTCCTCCCGCAAAATCCTGAGGATGCCGGGGGTGGGGGTGGCCTTGACGGCGAAATATTCCTTGAACCCCGGGTTCCAGGCAAAGGCGGCCTTCAGCGCCCGGGCGTTTTCCCGGATGCCCCGCTCGTCGTAGATGTGGAAGGGGGTGGGGCAGGTTTTGGCAATCTCCTTGGCCTGGGCCAGGGTGAGGAAGGGCTTTTTCATCTGTCTATCTCCTTGGGTAGATTTGCTCCGATATCATATCCGATTTTGGCCCGCTTGTCAACTGCCGGAGGGCGGTTTGGGACTGCCGTACACCCTGCCTTCCACGTAGGCCATCATGCGGTTGTTCAGATAACAGTAAGCCACCAGCCACAAAACAGCCAGCAGCGCCAGCCACCCATTTAACCACAGGTAAAGGGACAGCGCGCCGCACAGCGCTGAGTACAGGACAATGAACCAGAAGCGCTCCTTACGCCATTTTTTCTTAAAGAACTCCGTGCGCTCCTTGACGGTGAAGGCGCTCTCCCGCACTGCCTCCACCAGGTTTTCATCCGCCTGCTTCCGAAACGCGGCGTCGTCCAGCCGTTCCCCGGCCAGCAGCTCGTTGACGCTGACCCCCAGCTCCTCCCCCAGGGGGACGAGCAGCTCGATGTCCGGCATGTAATTGCCGTTCTCCCAGCGGGAGACGGTCTTGTTGGTGACGCCCAGCCGCTGCCCCAGCGCCTCCTGGGTGAGCCCGCGCTCGCGGCGCAGGGCGGCGATGAATTTTCCAACCTTTGTCTGGTCCATTTGATTCCCTCCTATCGGGGAAATTGTACCATAACCGGCGTGAGAATTGCTCCCCGCAGACCGCGAATCTAGAACCACATCGCCTGTTCGTCCCGGAATTGGGGCTCCGGGCCGTTCCGATACGGGTCGTACCGGTCCTGATTGCAGCCGAACTCCTGCAAAAAGCCGATTTTGCCCTCCGCCGTCCAGCGGATGAGGCTCATACCCTCAAAGGCCTGGGCGGTCCCGTCGTCCATCCGATCCTCAAAGGCCCACTCCGCCACGGTCTGGTCCCCCTGGTGGAAAAACTGCCGGATATCCCAGCGCACCACCGCGCCCCGGCTGTTCCACTCCCGAAACCAGTGGCGTATCTTCTCCAGCCCGTGGTACTCCGGCCCCCAGCTCTCAATGTAAACCGCGTTTGAGTCGAAAACATCCTCAATCCCCGCCTCCGACTGTTGGAGCCACATCCCGAACCAGGCCTGTATTTTCTGTTCCCGTTTTTCCATTTGTCACGCCTCCTGTCCCGTCTCCCGCAGCAACCTGGTGCGCAGGGCGGAATACCGCCTCATCTGCCGGTCGTTGGCCACCATCCGGGCCATCAGCTCCCCATCGCCCACCAAAATGAACAGCTCCCGGGCGCGGGTGATGGCGGTGTACAGCACCCCCCGGGCCAGCAGGGAGGGTGGCACGTCGCTCAGCGCCAGGATCACCGCCCGGTACTCGCTGCCCTGGGCCTTGTGCACCGTAACGGCGTAGGCGGGCTCCAGCTCCCCCAGCAGCTCCGGCGGGTAGGCGGCCAGCCGCCCGTCGAAGGACACGGTGATTCCCCCCGCGTCCACCTCCACAATGGTGCCGATGTCCCCGTTGAACACGCCCAGGTCCTTTTCCCCGGTGTCCGGGTTCTCCCAGAACAGGTCGTAGTTGTTTTTCACCTGCATCACCCGGTCCCCCTCCCGGAAGATGTAGGGGCCGAAGGCCCGCTCCCCCCGGCCCTCCCGGGCGGGATTGAGCGCCTCCTGGAGGGCCCTGTTCAGCGCGGCGGTGCCCGCCCCCCGCTTCCGGGTGGGGGTGAGCACCTGGATCTGCTCCGGGGGGATGCCCATGTTCCGGGGCAGGCGGGTCTGGCACAGCTCCACCACGGTGTCCACCGTCCTGGCCGCGTCCCTGCGGCCCAGGTAAAAGAAATCCCTGGCCTTGTTGTTCAACTCAGGCACGTCCCCCCGGTTTACCCCGTGGGCATTCATGACGATGGCGCTCTCCCTGGCCTGGCGGAAGATCTCCGTCAACGACACCGCGGGCACCGCCCCGGAGCGGATCAGGTGGTCCAGCACGTTGCCCGGCCCCACCGAGGGCAGCTGGTCCGGGTCGCCCACCAGCACCAGCCGACAGTCCCCCCGCAGCGCCGCCAGCAGCGCCGCCATGAGGGACACATCCACCATGGACGTCTCGTCCACGATCACCGCGTCCACCTCCAGCGGCTCGTCCTGGTTTTTGGTGAAGGCCAGCTGGCCGGTAAAGGGGTCCAGCTTGGTCTCCAGCAGCCGGTGGATGGTAACGGCGTCCGCCCCGCAGGTCTCCCCCATTCGCTTGGCCGCCCGCCCGGTGGGGGCGGTGAGGGCGGTCTCCAGCCCCAGGGTTTCAAACAAGGCCAGCACCCCCCGCAGGGAGGTGGTCTTTCCGGTGCCCGGCCCGCCGGTGAGCAGCATCACCTGCCGGGAGGCGCACAGCTCCACCGCCGTGCGCTGCTGTTTCGCGTACCGGATGCCCTGCTCCTTTTGGATATTGTCGATGAGCCGCCCCAGCCCCTCCGGCGGGGCGATCTCGGTGCGGCACATCTCCCCCAGCCGCATGGCCACATAGCACTCCGCGCCGTACAGGCCCGCGGGGTAGCAGGCGGTTACCCCGGCGATGTCCTCCCGCACCACCTCGCCCCGCTCAACGAGGGCGCCCAGCCCCTGGGCCAGGCAGTCCCCCTCCACCCCGATGAGGGCGGCGGTGGCGTTTAAAAGCTTTTGCTCGGGCAGAAACACGTGCCCGTTGTCGGCGTTGTGGTCCAGCTCGAAAATCAGCGCGGCCTCCACCCGCTGGGGGTCGTCCCCCGCCACCCCCAGCTTGATGGCCAGCTGGTCCACCTGGGCGAAGGGGATGTCCAGGGTGCGGTCGGCCAGCAGGTAGGGATTGTCCCGCACCACCTCCACCGCATAGTCGCCGAAACGCTGGTACAGCGGCATGGCAGCGGCCAGGGGCAGGCGGTGCTCCGATAAAAACTCCGCCAGCCGGCGCATCCCCATCTTCTGCCGGAAATCCTCGCCGATGGCCCGGGCCCGCTTGGGGGACACCCCCCGGATCTCGCACAGCTTTTCCGGCTCGTTTTCGATGACGGCCAGGGCGTCCTCCCCAAAACGGTCCACGATCTGCCGGGCCAACCCCATGCGGACCCCCTTCACCACCCCGGAGGCCAGGTATTCGAAGATGGCCTTCTCCCCCACCGGCATGCGCCGGGTGACCACCTCCGCCTTGAACTGCTCGCCGTAACTGGGGTGGCGGCCCCAGCTTCCCTCCAGCTCCAGCGCCTCGCCGGGGGCGGCGCCGGGCATACAGCCCACCGCTGTGATCTCCCCCCGTTCCCCGCAGTCCAGCCTGAGCACGGTGTAGCCGTTCTCCTCGTTGCGGAACAGCACGGCGGACACCGTGCCCTCCACCTGGTTGCGCTGCGCCGCCCCGGCGATGTCCGGCTGCATGGCCATCCCTCCGTCCAAACAAACGTTTTACCGTATTATAGCAGGCTGCGGCGGATTTTTCAAGGGGGGCGGCAAAAAAAGCAGGGGAGGCAGGATTTGAAAAAGGGGGGGCGTGGCAAAATTTTTAAAAAATTTTGCCCATACCCATTGCGGGAAGCAGGATTATATGTTATACACAAAAGAGAGCCGCGCGATATTGACGCGCCTATGTAAACTTGCCAAAAGAATGGAGGTCTTTTGTATGTTGAAGGGAATCGCCGCTTCGGCGGGGGCGGCTGTAGCCCAGCTGTTTTACCTGGAGGAACCCGACCTGTCCGTAGTGGAGGAAACCGGGCTGGATCCGGCCCAGCAGCACCAGCGCTATGAGCAGGCCGCCGCCCAGGCGATCCGGGAGCTGGACGGCCTGTACGAGAAGGCCCGGGCCACCGATGAGAACGTGGCCCAGGTGTTTGATATCCACCGCATGATGCTGGAGGACCCTGACCTCATCGACGGCATCGACGAGCTGTTGGACCAGGGCTTCAACGCCGAATACGCCGTACGGCAGACCGCGGACGGCCTGGCCGCCATGTTCAAGGCCATGGAGGACGAGTATATGCAGGCCCGCTCCGCCGATATCACGGACGTGGGCAACCGGCTGATCCGGGTGCTCAAGGGCATCCCGGATACCGCCGAGTTCCCCGACGAGCCGGTAATTGTGGCGGCGGAGGATCTGCTGCCCAGCCAGACCGTCCGGCTGGACAAAAACCGGGTGGCCGGTTTTGTCACCAAGCTGGGCTCGTCCACCTCCCACGCCGTCATCCTGGCCCGCACCCTGGGCATCCCCTGCATCGTGGGCATGGGGGACGACTACGCCAGGCTGCCCCAATCCGGCCTTGTGGCCATTGACGGCTCCACCGGCGAGGTACTCCCCCACCCGGACGAGTCCGCCCGGGCGGACTTTACCCGCCGCAGGGAGGCGTTTTTGGCCGACCAGGCCGCGCTGGAGGCGTATAAGGACCGCAAAGCGGTGACCAAGAGCGGCCACAAGGTTCTGGTGTGCGCCAACATCGGCGGGCTGAAGGACATTGACGCGGTGATCGCCCGGGGCGGCGGCGGGGTGGGGCTGTTCCGCAGCGAGTTCATTTATCTGGACAGCCCCGACTTCCCCACCGAGGAGGCCCAGTTCCAGATTTATAAGGAGGTGCTGGCCCGGCTGGCGCCCCGGCCGGTGGTGGTGCGCACCTTGGACCTGGGCAGCGACAAGCAGGCCCCCTACTTCGGCATTGAGGGGGAGGAAAACCCCGCCATGGGTTACCGGGCCATCCGTATCTGCCTCAAGCAGCCGGATATCTTCCGCACCCAGCTGCGGGCGCTGCTGCGCGCGTCGGTATACGGCAAGCTGAACATCATGTTCCCCATGATTACCCACCTGGAGCAGGTGCTGGAGATCAAGACGATTTTGGCCCAGGTGCGCCAGGAGCTGGACAAGGAGGGCGTGCCTTACAGCCAGGATGTGGAATACGGAATCATGATCGAAACCCCTGCCGCCGCCGTTATGGCCGACGTGCTGGCCAAGGAGGTAGACTTCTTCTCCATCGGCACCAACGACCTGACCCAGTACACCCTGGCCGCCGATCGGATGAACGCCAACATCAGCAGCCTCTTCGACTCCGGCCACCCGGCTATCCTGCGCCTCATTGAGCGCACCGCCAAGGCCGCCCACGACGCGGGCATCTGGGTGGGCATCTGCGGGGAGTCCGCCGCCAACACCGCGCTCACCGGCTTCTATATGAGCGTGGGCATCGACGAGCTCTCCGTGTCCCCCGCCTCCATCCCCGCCGTCAAGCGGGCGGTTATCGAGTGCGATTGAGCCTTGCAAAAAAAGCGGGCCCCGGCGTCCCTATGGACGCCGGGGCCTTTCCGTTTACTCCTGGTAGGCGGCGTATACATCCCGCCGGGTAAAGCCCTGGGTACGGTCGAACAGCCCGCCGGGCAGGGCGGTGACCGGGCCGCCGGACTGGATTCCCCGGGGGAGGAGCCCGTGGTCCATGCACCACTCCAGAGCGCCGCAATAGGCGTCCTCGCGCCGGCCGGTGGAACGGATCTTGGCCCAGCGCAGGTTCATGGCCTCCCCCTTGGGGGCCATCAGCATGGCCAGCTCCCCCCAGGTCATGGGCTGGTCCAGCCGCACCCGGTTGTCCGAGTAGGCCACCGCCCGGTCCCTCTGGAGGCGGCACAGCTTGTCAAACAGCGGATCGTCCCGGCCCAGGTCAGCGAAGGGGCTCTCCCCCATCAGCTCCGCCACCGTCACCACCTGGTAGCCGTACTCCTTCAACAGCTTCAGCTGCCTGGGGAGTCCGAAGGCCACCGGGGTGCGCTTGGCCATGTTGTAGCCGTCCTTCTGGAAGATGACCTGGCCGCAGAAGAAGTCCGGATTCTGCTCCAAGGCCTTCTTCATGGGCTCCACCATGGCGTTCACCTCCGCCTCCAGAGCGGCGTCCGGGTCGGCCAGGACGGAGGGCAGCCAGCCGGCCCCGTCGAAGGAGGCGGCCATGTACTGGTAGCCCATTCGGTCGCATACATCGTAGCTGGTGAAGCCATCCTGCATGTGGTCTACATAGTGGGGCGGGCGGGTCATGGTCATCTGATAGCCGTATTTCTCCCGCAGCAGCAGATCCAGCCGGTTCAGGTCGTCCACCGCCCTGTCCACGCCGCCCAGGTACTCCCGCTGCCCGTAGACAAAGGGCTTTTTGCCGAAAATGATATGGCGGTAGCCGTGGTTGGTGATCTGGTGGCCCTCGTCCAGAATACGCCGGACCAGCCGTTCGCAGTGGGCCGCCCCTCCTTTTCCGTCCTTGCCGATGTCGGGATAATGGTCGTATTTGACGCCGCCCCAGGCGGCGCTGCCCACCTTGCCCGCCTGGTCGGGATAGTTCTCGCTGGTGTCGCCGATGACGTCGAAGGTCCCCTTGGCTCCGAATTCTTCCAGGGCGTCCAGCAGCACGTCGGTGAGGGCGCGGCCCCCAAAGCGGTCCGGGGCGGCGGGCAGGTCCATGGGCCCGTCGTCAAAGGTCATGGCGCACACCCGCCTGTCCGTCCTGACCCGCTCGATCCGGCGGGCGTAGCTCAGGTGGCGTTTTTGCTCGGGGAGGAGCCTTTTCACCAGCCGCTTCCCCTTTTTTCCGATTTTTACGATGAGCGACATGGCTCAGTCCCCTCTCCAAAAAATATCCTGGGCACAGCACTTGGCGGCAAACGCCGCCCATTTCACATAGCCCAAGGGCTTGGCCCCGGTCTTGCGGCGCTTGGTGAGCTGGCTGCGGGCGGCGTACCAGGCCCGGCTCCGGCGGCCCTGGGCGCGGGCCGTCCCCGTCCGCAGGGCGGCCTTGGCCGCCGCCAGGGTGCGCGCCTCCGCCTCGACCACCGTGAACCCGTTGCCCACCTCCTGGGGGCGGTGGGCGTCGCTCCCCCCAAAGGCGGGCAGACGGCACACCTGGGCAAAGCTGGCGGCCAGGCGGTTGGCGTCGTGGAGCTTCCGGTCCGCCCGGCTGTTCCACACCTCGATGCCGTCCAGCAGGGGGACGGCGGGGGCCAGCCGGGCCCCGTCCCTGGAGTGCTCGAAGGGGTGGGCCAGCACCGCCAGCCCGCCCTGGCTGTGGATCATCTCCACCGCCTGGAAAAAGTCGCGGGTGCCCACCGGCCCGGTGACGAACAGCCCCAGCAGGTGGCCCAGCTGGGTAGACACCTCCACGCCGGGTATGAGGAGGAAGTCCCCAAACTCCGGCGGGTCAACCAGCGCCAGGTCGTGGTCGCAGACGGCCGCGCCGTCCAGCCCCCGCGCCTTTGCCAGGGATACGATCTCCTCCAGCGCCATCACCCCGTCCGGGGAGCGCTCCGAGTGTATGTGCAGATCCAATTTCAGTTCCATACTTACCTTCTCAGCAGTGTATTTCGCAGGTAGCGCCGCCATGGCGCGGGGTCATCCTTGGCGGACAGGGCTTCCCGGGCCCGGAACCAGTCTGCCATCCCCTGGAAAAAGGGGCCGGGCCGCCCATGGCGCAGGTAATCCAGCATGGCCGCCCCGTCGTTGAGGGTGAAGCGCATCCGCACCCCGGTTTGGTAGTCCCGGGGCGCATAGTCCAGCCGCTCCCCCGCCGCGGCCCGGGCATAACGGACGGCAAAGGGGCTGTCTGCCCGCTCGGTCATGGGGAAGCTGCCCCATACCCGGGGGTTGACCTCCAGCACATAGTCCCCCTTGAACTCCACCATGGCCATACCCACGAACCCGAAGGAGGACAGCAGGCGGCAGGCCTGGGCGATCATGCCCTCGTCGTAAAAGCTCTCGCAGCAGGTGGACGGCCCGCCGGAGGCGGGGTACTCCCGGACGCGCCGGTGGCAGATGGCGGAAACAAGCCGGCCCTCCCGGTCCAGCAGCAGGCTGGCCCCCGCGCCCGCCCCCTCCACCTTTTCCTGGACGATGGGGCTGGGGTCGTACCGGGACATGAGCAGCCGGCGGACCTCATACTCCTGGGCGTTGTCCGCCACGGCATAGCGCTCCCTGGCCTTCAGCCCGAATTTTTCCCCGCAGCGGGGCTTGATAATCACAGGATAGCGGTCGGGCTCCCCGTCGAACTGGCGGGGTACTGGTATGCCCAGCTCCCGGCAGCGGCGGTGCACCGCCCCCTTGTCGTTCAGGGCGTCCAGCACGTCCGGGGAGGCGATGAGGAAATCGCACGCCTGGGCAAAGCGCTCCCGCTGCCCTGACACGGCGTTGAGGGTGGCCGCCCCGGCGCAGAACAGCACTGGATGGCCGTACTCCTCCAGCAGCCCGTACAGCTTGTCCGGGTAGCCGGGATCGGCCGCGGAGCCGTCCAGCCAGCGCTTTTCGGACACATAGCGGGAGGAGAAGACCGGCGGCTCCAGGGGGCAGTCCCCCCTGGCCTGGACGGCGACGACCTGCCGGCCCGCCCGGCCCAGCACCCGCGCGGCGGCGATGGAGGAGCGGTATTTCCCGTCGGTGATGACCACAGTGCCCATGACGCCCCTCCTTTTGGATGGATTGGCAAATATTATACCAAAGCGCCGGGGAGATTGCAAGGGGCGCGCGGGCTTTGACAGCCCGGCCCGGATTCGGTATAATATAGGCGGCATCCCCGGCGGAAAGGAGCTGAAGCCCCATGATTTCCCTCCAGGACTACCTGGCCGACCCCTGCGGCGCGTTGTCCATCCCCTATTGGAAGGCAAAGCGGATTTCCGTGCCCCCCGGGACGGAGATTGTCCACCACAGCCGGTTTCGCCCGGAGATGGCGGAAGGACGCGGCCACAGCAGCTATTTCCGGCTGATCCACCGCCTGCGGGCCGTGCCCCGCTTTGAGCCCCCGCCCGGCGTGGTTCTGGCCCCCCTCCCCCTGGAGCGGGCGGGGGAGGCTGCGGAGCTCGTCAACCGCTGCTACCGGCACTCCGGCATCCGCGTCACGGAGGGGGAGGTGCGCGGCTGGGCCGGTTCCCCGGTTTACCGCCCCGAACTGTGGGCGGGGGCCTTCGCGGACGGGGCGCTCATCGGCTCGGTGGTGGGGGAGTTTGACCCGGAGGCGGGGGAGGGGGTCATCGAGTGGCTCCAGGTGCTGCCGGAATACCGGGGGCATGGGATTGCCGCCGCGCTGACGGCCCGGGCGCTGGAGGCCATGGGCGGCTTTGCGGACTTCGCCACAGTGTCCGGCCAATGCGAAAACCCCACCCGGCCGGAGCGGGTCTACCGCGCCTGCGGTTTCCAGGGGGACGATGTGTGGCACATTCTGCGCTGAGGCACGGCGGCCGTTTTGCTTTTTTTCTAAAATACGGTTGATAAATCCTCCCAGCCGTGATAAAATAATTGGGTCTTGCAAGCGCCCCGGCGCAAAGCAAGGCCGCGCTAGTCGGGGAGATAGCGGTGCCCTGTACCTGCAACCCGCTACAGCAGGGATGAATCCCGGCCCCCGGAGGCAGACTGTGCCGCCTGCCCCATATAAGCAGCGATGATGGACCGGTCCCGCGCAACGCTCTCCCGTGAACCGTGTCAGGCGGGGAACCGAGCAGCACTAAGCGGACCTGGGCGTGTGCCGCGGGTTCGCCGGTCCTGAGCCGGCTGTATGGGTAACGGGCATATCCTGCCCTTCAAAGGCCGGTGCGCGGCCTTGTTTTGCGCCGAAGCGCGAGCGTGACAACGCCGAAGCGCGAGCGCAGGCTGGCTTTATAAGGATCCAAGCGCTTGAAGCGCAGCGTAGTAAATCGCGCTGCGCGTTTCTTTTTACCATGGAGGTGGAGCCATGTATCAGGCTTTATACCGCAAGTGGCGCTCCCGCACCTTTGACGAGGTGGTGGGCCAGGGCCACGTCACCCAGACCCTCAAGCGCCAGGTGGCGTCCGGGCGGCTGTCCCACGCCTACCTGTTCACCGGCACCCGGGGGACGGGCAAGACCTCCTGCGCCAAGCTGCTGGCCCGGGCGGTGAACTGCGAAGGCCCCCGGGACGGCAACCCCTGCAACGCCTGCCCCGCCTGCCTGGGCATTGAGAACGGCTCCATCCTGGACGTGCTGGAGCTGGACGCCGCCTCCAACAACCGGGTGGACGACATCCGGGCCATCCTGGACGAGGCGGTATACACCCCCGCCGCGGTGAAAAAGCGGGTGTATATTGTGGACGAGGTGCACATGCTCTCCGCCCAGGCGTTCAACGCCCTGCTCCAGATCCTGGAGGAGCCGCCGGAGCATTTGATGTTCATCCTGGCCACCACCGAGGTGAACAAGGTGCCCGCCACCATCAAGAGCCGCTGCCAGCAGTTCGCCTTCAAGCGCATCCGGGCGGAGGACATCGCCGCCCACCTGCTCCATGTGGCAAAGGAGGAGGGCTTCGCCCTGTCCCAGGACGCCGCCGCCCTCATCGCCCGGCTGGCCGACGGCGGTATGCGGGACGCGCTGTCCCTGCTGGACCAGTGCTCCGGGGGCGGGGGCGCGGTGGACGGGGAGCGGGTGCTGTCCACCCTGGGGCTGGCCGGCAACCTGGAGGCCGCCGCCCTGCTGGACTGCGCCGCCGCCGGCGACACCGCCGCCGCCCTGGAACGGCTGGATAAGCTGTACGCCGGGGGGAAGGAGATGGCCGCGCTGGCGGGGGAGCTGTCCGCCCTGGCGCGGGACCTGCTGGTGCGCAAAACCGCCCCCCGGGCGGGCGCGGCGCTGATGACCGGGGGCTTCGACGGGGAGACTCTGAAACGGCTGTCCGCCCGTTTCGACGTGCCCCGGCTGGTGCAGATGCTCACCCTGCTGCAAAAAACGGCGGCGGAACTGGCCCGGTCGGCCAACCGCCGCACCGATATGGAGCTGTGCCTGGCCGCCCTGTGCGACCCGGCGCTGGACCCCTCGCCGTCGGGGCTGTCCGCCCGGATCGCCCGGCTGGAGCAGGGGTGCGGGACGCCCCCCCCACAGTCCCCGGCCCCCCCGCCCCGCAGGGTAAATCCCCCCGATCCCCGGCAGGGGGAACCGGCGCCGGAGGAGATTTCCCGGGAAGAGCCCCCCCTGCCCGACGAGCCCCCGCCCCGGGAGGAGGACGCCCCCCCCTGGGACGTGGAGCCGGAGCCCCGCCCCGCCCCGGCGAAAAAGCCCCGCCCCGCCCCCGCAGCCCAGGCCGCGCCGGAGCCCGTCCCCACACGCCCGGAGGAGCCCGTCCCCCAGGGGGCCGCGGGCGGCTGGCCGGGCTGGCCCGCCTTCCGGGACCGGCTTAAAGCAAAGCTGGCGGTGAGCGACTACAGCTTCATCAGCAACCCGGCCATGGCGGAGGGACGCTTCGACGGGCGGCAGCTCACCCTGTGGGCAGCCAACGATTTCCTGCGGGACATGCTGGACCGCCCCGCTATCACCCGGCCCATGGCGGAGCTGTGCCAGGCCCTCACCGGCGCGGCCCACACGGTGGCGGTGAGGGTGGGCCAGGCCCCGCCGGAGGCCGCCCCCGCGGCCCAGGGCGCCCCGGTGGACGCGCTGGACGCGTTTCTGGCCCGGGGCGGACCGAATATTACAGTGGAGTAAAAACGGGGCCCCCGCAAAGCCGCCCTTGGGCTTTGTGGGGAGAGGAGAAGCAAGGGAGCAAACACAGTTTTCGCCGCAGGCGGAAAAGTCATGGCGCGGACTTTGCGCCGACGAAGGAGGCAGACATATGGCAAAGGGATTCAACAGCCGCGGTATGGGCGGCATGGGGGGCGGGAACATGAACAACATGATCCGCCAGGCCCAAAAGATGCAGCAGGACATGCTCAAGGCCCAGGAGGAGCTGGAGGCCAAGACCTATGAGGCCGGGGCGGGGGGCGGCGTGGTCACCGCCACCGTGTCCGGCAAAAAGGAGCTGGTGAGCGTGGCCATCGACCCCGAGGCGGTGGACCCGGAGGACGTGGAGATGCTCCAGGACCTGATCGTGGCCGCCGTCAACGAGGCGCTGCGCAAGGCCGCGGAGGACGCCGCCGGGCAGATGTCCAAGCTCACCGGCGGGCTGAACCTGCCGTTCTAGCGTCCGAGCCGCCGTGAGCAGCGCGGGCAGCTCTAAATGGGGGCCCCCGCAAAGCCGCCCTTGGGCTTTGTGGGGAGAGGAGAAGCAAGGAAGCGAGCGCAGTTTTCGCCAAAAGCGGAAACAGAGCGGACTTTGCTTCGACGAAAGCCGCGCGCCGCGAACAGGCGAGGCGCGACGGCAATGGAAGGATATGGTAAACCGTGTATAACTCCACCCTGTGCTACCTGGAAAACCCCCGGGGGGAATACCTGATGCTCCACCGGGTGAAGAAGCGGGCGGACATCAACAAGGGCAAGTGGATCGGCGTGGGCGGCAAGTTCGAGGAGGGGGAGAGCCCTGACGAGTGCCTGCGCCGGGAGGTGCTGGAGGAGACCGGCCTCACCCTCACCCGGTTCCGCTTCCGGGGGGTGGTCACCTTCCTGTGCGGCGACAGCGGTTCCGACCAGTTCATGTACCTGTTCACCGCCACGGGCTGGACGGGGGAACTGGCCATGGACTGCGCCGAGGGCGAGCTGGCCTGGGTGCCCAAGGATGAGGTGACCCGGCTGCCCATCTGGGAGGGGGACGAGATCTTCCTCAAGCTGCTGGCGGAAAACCGGCCGCCCTTCCTGCTCACCCTGGACTACAGGAGCCCGGGGGACCGGCTGGTCCGGGCGGTTTTGGACGGCGAGGCCATCATTTGATCCGTTTCACGTGAAACGTTAGTTCTAATTCAATTGAGGAGGAATTGCGCTATGAAATTTTCCGAAATGCCCTATCAGCGCCCCGACCTGGAGGAGCTGAAGCAGCGCCTGTCCGGTCTGGTGGAGCGGCTGAAGGGCGCGGCTTCCTATGCGGAGGCCAAGGCCGTGTTCCTGGAGAAGGATCAGGAGCTAAGGCACCTGAGCACCCTGGCCTGCCTGGCCAACGTCCGCCACTCCATCGACACCCGGGACCAGTTCTACGACGGGGAGGAGACCTTCTGGAACGGCGCCATGCCCCAGCTCCAGGAGTACTTGCAGGCGTGGACCATGGCCATGCTGGCCTCCCCCTTCCGCCCCGACTTCGAGGCGGAGTACGGCGACCTGATGTTTGTCAACGCCGAGATCCAGCTCAAGACCTTCTCCCCGGAGATCATCCCCCAGCTCCAGCAGGAAAACGACCTGACCACCGAGTATGAGAAGCTGCTGGCCTCCGCCCAGATCCCCTTCGAGGGCAAGACCTATACCCTGTCCCAGCTCACCCCCTTCAAGACGGACGCGGACGACGAGCGCCGCCTGGCGGCCTGGAAGGCGGAGGGCCAGTGGTACAAGGACCACCAGGATGACCTGGACCGCATCTACGACCAGCTCACCCACCTGCGGGACGCCATGGGCAGGAAGCTGGGCTACGAGGGGTACACCACCCTGGGCTACTACCGCATGGGCCGCAACTGCTACACCAGGGAGGACGTGGAGAAGTTCCGCGCCGCCGTGGTGAAGTACCTGGTGCCGGTGGCCGACCGCATCTACAAGGAGCAGGCCAAGCGGCTGGGCAAGCAGTACCCCATGAGCTTTGCCGACAACGCCCTGGAGTTCCGTTCCGGCAACCCCCGGCCCCAGGGCAGCCCCGACGATATCCTGGCCCAGGGCAAGAAATTTTACGACGAGCTGTCCCCCGAGACGTCCGAGTTCTTCCAGACCATGCTGGACAACGAGCTGTTGGACGTGCTGTCCACCGAGGGCAAGCGGTCCGGGGGCTACTGCACCGACATTCCCGACTACAACGTGCCCTTCATCTTCGCCAACTTCAACGGCACCCAGGGGGATGTGGAGGTGGTGACCCACGAGGCGGGCCACGCCTTCGCCGACTGGATGAACCGGGATCGGGTGCCCATGGAGTACGTCTGGCCCAGTATGGAGGCCTGCGAGGTCCACTCCATGTCCATGGAGTTCATGGCCTGGCCCTGGGCGGAGGGCTTCTTCGGCAAGGACACCAGGAAGTTCCTGTACAGCCACCTGTCCGGCGCGCTGACCTTCATCCCCTACGGCGCCATGGTGGACCACTTCCAGCACGAGGTGTACGCCAACCCGGACATGACCCCCGCCCAGCGCCACGCGGTCTGGAAGGAGCTGCTGGGGGTGTATATGCCCTGGATGAAGCTGGACGGGGACATCCCCTTCTACGCCGAAGGGGAGGGCTGGCAGCGCCAGTCCCACATCTATTCCAGCCCGTTCTACTATATCGATTACTGCCTGGCCCAGACCGTGGCCCTCCAGTTCTGGGCGCTGCTCCAGACCGACCGCAAGGCCGCCTGGGAGAAGTACATGGCCTACACCCGCCAGGGCGGCAGCCGCACCTTCACCGAGCTGCTGGAAAACGCGGGGCTGGAGAGCCCCTTCGAGGAGGCGTGCCTGCGGGGCGTGTGCCAGACCGCCAGCGCCTGGCTGGACAGCTTCGACCTCACCGGCATCGAGTAAAACGCAAAGCGCCCCTCCCCCGCGCGGGGAGGGGCGCTCTTTATTCCTCCGGCGTGGTTTTGGCGGCGTACCGGGAGTAGACCGCCCCGGCGATGCCGGCGGCGGTGAGGGCCAGAACCGTCCATACCCAGCACCACGCCCCCTCCGCCAGCAGGGCGGCGGCAAGGGAGGCTGCCCCCGCCGCAGCCACGGCCCAGCCGCCGAACCGCTGGCACTTGCGCCAGACCGCCGTGCTTTTCATGCTCCAGGGGGTGCGCAGGCCCACAGGGCCCGGCTCCTTCAGCTTGGGGATCCAGTTGCCCATGGCGATGAGCCCCAGGCCGGTGGCGCCGCACAGCAGCCGGTTGAGGTCCAGCGGGACCAGGGCCAGGTTCTCCACCTGCCGGAAGTCAATGTACAGGAAATACGCGGTCATCAGGTCGAACACAGCGAACATGGCAATCCCCGACAGGAGCACGATCCGCTCCGACGCCGCCCCGAACTCCCGGCACAGGCGGCAGGTGCCCAGTATGAGCGGCCCAAAAAACAGCATGAAGCCGGGAAAGACCAGCGTCTCATATTTGCTCCCCCAGCGGTCCAGCTCCCCGGCGGAATTAAAGTGGGCGGGGATGGTATCAGGGAGAAAGGGCAGCGCCGCCAGCACCAGAATCAGGCTCAGCAGCATCGTCAGCGCCGCCGCGGCGTAAAGGCGCTTCAGCTTCATGGAATTCGCCTCCTCTCAACTCGTCCAGCCACAAAATGGCCTCGTCCAGCACCGTCAGGTCCAACTCGTAGAAGATGAAGTTCTTCTGCCGGGTCTCGTAGATCAGCTCCGCCTCTTTCAGCTTTTTCAGGTGGTAGGACAGGGCGGGAGGGGTCATGCCCACCGCCCGGGCCAGTTCGCCGGAGGAGATGCGGCCCTGCTTCAGCACGGCCAGGATTTCGCGGCGGTTTTCATCGGCCAGCGCCGACAGGATAGCGGACATGGGCATTGGGCTCCCTCCAAACTATTTCAAATTTTCTTGAATTATACTTTATCAGACTGGGGGCGCGCCGTCAAGAGGTATTTCAAAATAATTTTAAATAGCGGCCGGCCACAGAATGATGGGCAGCCCTCCGGGGCTCGACAGGAATACACACATAAAGACATATACAAAAAATTACAGCACAAGAAAATTTAGGAATCCTCAATATATCGAATTAAGTCATGTGATTATGCACAAAAATATCCAACTAAATATGGCTAAAGAGACGAAAACGTCAAAATTATATCTTTATGTCGTGCAACATGCATCTAAAGTGTTTAAAGCAACATTTGGGTATATTTTTGAAAACACCGTCCATTTACAGCGCCGGGTTCCAAGCGGTATCATCTGCTTACAAACGCTGCCCTTGAGCGGCAGCGGGGAGAAAACGAAGCAGAGGAGTGGTGTTTATGAAAAAATTCCCCCGCATCATGGCGCTGGTCTTGGCCTTGACGCTGCTGCTGTCCCTGTTCGGCTGCGGCGCGGCGGACGGCAAGACCCACCTGAAGTTCCAGATATGGGACGTGGCCCAGCGCGAGAGCATGCAGGCCATCTGCGACGCCTACACCGCAAAAAACCCCGATGTGGTCATCGAGGTCCAGGTCACCAGCTGGAACGAGTACTGGACCAAGCTGGAGGCCGCCGCCGAGTCCAATACCATGCCGGACATCTTCTGGATGCACACCAACCAGATTTTGTACTACTCCGATTTCGGCATCCTGGCGGACGTCACCGACCTCTATGACGACGTGGAGGCCAATTATTACCAGAACCATTTCTCCGAGATCTCCATCGGCAACGCCAGCGGCTCCAACGGGCGGCTGTACGGCGTGCCCAAGGACAAGGACAACCTGGTGCTGGTTTATAACAAGGAGATGTTCGATGCGGCTGGGGTGTCCTATCCCGATGAGAACTGGACCTGGGACGACATGACCGCCGCTTCCGAGAAGATTTACGGCAGCACCGGCAAATACGGCTTCATGGCCTACGCCGAGGACCACCTGGGCTACTGGAGCTTTGTGTACCAGGCGGGCGGGTATATCCTGAACGACGACAAGACCCGCGCGGGCTTCGACCAGCCCGGCACCCAGAAGGCCATGAAGTTCTATATCGGGATGCAGCAGAACGACTGGTGCCCCAACCAGACCTACTTTGCCGAGACCCAGCCCGGCACCGCCTTCTTCTCCGAGGTGGGCTCCATGTACATCGAGGGCAACTGGGAGCTGATGAACAAGGCCACCAGCTACCCCAATATGAAGGACAAGTGGGACATCGCCCCCCTGCCCAAATGCCCCGACCCGGTGAGCGGCGACGGCCGGGCCACCATGTCCAACGGCCTGTGCTACGCCACCGCCGCCAAGGGCAGGAACCTGGAGGCCGTCAAGGATGTGCTGAAGTTCTTCGGCTCCGAGGAGGCCCAGAATATTGCCAGCTCCTACGGCGCGGCCATCTCCGCCTACAACGGCACCGAGCAGCCCTATTTCGACGCCTTCGAGAAGGCGGGCTATGACCTGAACCTCCAGGTCATAGAGGACCAGTTCGCCTACAGCATCCAGTGCGTCAACAACTCCGCCCGGCCCAAGTGGAAGAGCCCCGTGGGCGACGAGCTCATCCGCATCTACAGCGGCCAGGTGGACATCGACACCGGCCTTGCCAACATGCAGAACATTGTGGACACCGAGACCGCCAAAAAGCTGGCGGGCGACTGAGAGGAGGGTCAACTGTGAAAAAGAACAAGCTGTCCCCGGCGGCCCGCCGGGAGCAAAACTGGGCCTACCTCATGGTGGCCCCCACCATCATCGGCCTGGTCGTGCTCAACCTGTGGCCCTTTGTGCAGACCATCTACACCAGCTTCTGCGAGCACCTGGGCTTCGGCCACTACAAGTTTGTGGGCCTGGCCAATTACATTGAGATGTTCCAGAACGGCGAGTTCTGGCGGGCCACCTGGAACACCATCCTGTTTTGTATCCTCACCGTCCCCGTGGGGCTGTTCCTGTCCCTGCTGGTGGCCATGCTGCTGAACGCAAAGATCAAGTTCAAGGGCGGCTTCCGCACCATCTTCTTCCTGCCCATGGTGTGCG
>ERZ779632.302-NODE-302-length-31879-cov-11.934326_pt1 | contig 31879 bp, 23 predicted proteins | sample MGYA00514194_ERZ779632 | MGnify/ENA primary metagenome ERZ779632 (study PRJEB29562, sample SAMEA4376704) | mouse gut metagenome | isolation source: Cecum | study: EMG produced TPA metagenomics assembly of the A DSS colitis mouse model was used to assess the... | reverse complement strand
CCCCCGGATTTTTTGATCCGAGGGCCGTCAAACCGTTGAAAACACTGGCTTTGCGGGCAAAATAGCATTTTCATCGTGTTAACTTGGTACGGGTAGTGGGCCTCGAACCCACACGGATCTCTCCACAGGAACCTAAATCCTGCGCGTCTGCCAATTCCGCCATACCCGCATCGGGGCGGCGGGCTCTCCCGCCGCCATTTTCTCACCACACCAGCGTGGCGAAATAATCCTCCGGCGTCTCCGCCCGCCGCAGCAGCTCCACCGAGCCATCCTCCCGCAGCAGCAGCTCCGCCGAGCGCAGCTTGCCGTTGTAGTTATACCCCATGGAAAACCCGTGGGCCCCGGTGTCGTGAATCACCAGCACGTCGCCCGCCTCAAGCTCCGGCAGCTCCCGGTCAATGGCGAACTTATCGCTGTTCTCGCACAGCGACCCCACCACGTCGTACACATGGTCACAGGGCGCGTCCTCCTTGCCCAACGCCGTAATATGGTGGTACGCCCCATAAATAGCGGGCCGCATCAGGTTGGCGGCGCAAGCGTCCACCCCGATATACTCCTTATAAATGTGCTTTTCATGGACGGCGGTGGTCACCAGATGGCCGAAGGGGGCCAGCATGAACCGCCCCAGCTCGGTGAAGATGGCCACGTTCCCCATCCCCGCCGGGGCAAGGATCTCCTCATACGCGCCGCGCACGCCCCTGCCGATCGCCGCGATGTCGTTGGCGGGCTGGTCCGGGCGGTAGGGCACCCCTATGCCGCCGGACAGGTTGATGAACGCCACCCGGCACCCCGTCTCCCGGGCCACGTCCGCCGCGGTCTGGAACAGCAGCCGCGCCAGGGCGGGATAGTATTCGTTGGAGATGGTGTTGGAGGCCAGGAACGCGTGAATGCCGAACCGCTTGGCCCCCAGCTCCTTCAGCCGGGTGAAGGCCTGGGCCAGCTGGGGCCGGGTCATGCCGTATTTGGCCTCTCCCGGCTTGTCCATCACCTGGAAGCCCTCCTCGCTCTCCCCCAGGGCGAACACCCCGCCGGGGTTGAAGCGGCAGCACACCGTCTCCGGCACCCGGCCCAGGGTGTTCCGCAGGAACTCCACGTGGGTCAGATCGTCCAGGTTGATATAGGCCCCCAGCCTGTCCGCCAGCTCAAATTCCTCCGCCGGGGTCTCGTTGGAGGAAAACATGATCTCGCTTCCGGAAAAGCCGCACCGATCCGCCATCATCAGCTCGGTGAGGGAGGAGCAGTCCACACCGCAGCCCTCCTCCCGCAGGAGCTTGAGTATGCCGGGGGTGGGGGTGGCCTTCACGGCGAAATATTCCTTAAACCCCGGATTCCACGCGAAGGCGGCCTTCAACGCCCGGGCGTTCTCCCGGATGCCCCGCTCGTCATAGATGTGGAAGGGGGTGGGGTAGGTCTTTTTGATCTCCCGGGCCTGGGCCAGGGTGAGGAAGGGCTTCTTCATGATGATTTCTCTCCTTGGTGCGGTGGGGATTGGTTCAAAGGTTATCATATAAAATTTTGCCCCGCTTGTCAACCGCTATCCGTTCCGTCCTCCTCCAACGTCCTCCTCCAACTGGAGAAAGGGGTTCTCCGCCGCCGCGTCCTCCAGCACCCGCAGCAGCCTGCGCCCGAAGATAGTCCCCTCCATCTCCGCCCGGTGGGCCAGCACCAGCGCGGTGGGTTCCCCCGGCTCCGTCAGGCAGTCGTGGAGGGCGTCCAGGTTCCGCCCCCACCACTCCGGCAGCTCCAGCCGCCCGTCCAGGTACTCCATGGCCTGCCCCCGCCGGGTGAGGCAGGCCCCGTCCAGCTCAATCCGTCTCATATCAAGGCTCCCCATAGAGCAGCTCGAAGCTCTCGTAGTGGTCCCCGGTGTAGTAGATCAGCCCGTCGTTGGAGAACACGATCCGCTTGGCCCCCCGGGAGGATTTCCCCACCGTGTCGATGTCACACTCCTGGTAGGTGCGGCCCTCCTTTTCCGGCAGAAGCCCCTCGTAGTTCCCGAACCGGCTGCCGCCGATGGCCGTTCCCTCCCCGGTGTACCGCTCTACGCTGCCGCCGGTCCAGCCCAGCTCCTGGGCCTCCCGCTTGGTGACGTAGTTGTCCGGCAGGCGGTTGTATAGGTGCAGGTACAAGGCCACCTCGTCCTTGGTGTGGTAGAAGCCGTCCGCGTCCAGTGCCGGGGCTTCGGTGGCGGGCGGGGCTGTGGCGGGGGTGTCCTCCGGCGGGGTTTCCGACGGGGGCGCGTCCGTCTCCGGGGCGGGCGCGTGGGTTTCCGGCGGCACGGTCTGGGTGGCGGACGGCAGGAACGCCGTCTCCGCCGGGGACTGGACGGGCCCCGTCCCCAGGGCGCAGCCCGCCAGGGCCAACGCCCAGACTGCCGCCAGCAAAAAGGCATAGATCCGTTTCAGCATGGATATCCCTCCTTACGCCTGGGCGGCGGGTTCGGCCTCCAGCTCCACCGGAAGGCCGTTTACCTCCACCCCGTCCCCGGCGGGTATGAGCAGGTAAGTGCGCCCCTCCAGCACCCGGGACTCCACCTGCCCGCTCAGCTCGGGCTTCACGGTGATGGTGATCTCCCCGGCCTTGATCTGGAAGCGTCTGCTGTCGATCAGGTTGGCCGGGTCCACCGCCGCCTCCTGGCCCAGACGCTGGCCGCAGTAGTCCTGGAAGGCGGACACCCGCTCCTCCTCAATGCCGCACTCCCGGAGCATCCCGCCCACGTCCCGGGCCGTCACCGTCAGCGGCTCCGGGTCCTTGCTCTCCTTGTGCAGCTCGATCCGCTCCCGGAGCTGTTCGTGGACGGCCTGTACCAGCTCCATGCTGCACTCCGCGCCCAGGGCGTCGGTGAGGGCGGTCTCAAAGGCCTCCCGCTGCTCCGGGGCGGACAGGGGCGGCTCCGTCCCGAACACCCCGCTGATGAGCTCCCCGTGGAGCAGCTCCGGCTTGCGCACGTAGTACAGCGCGTTGTAGAGGTTGGGGGCGCGGTCGTCAAAGGCGGGCCACAGGAAGCCCACCTCCGGCGGGGAGGCCAGCCGTCCGGCGGTTTTCACGTGGAAGGCGTTTTCATTGGGCACATAGCCCAGCCCCGGCTTCCCCTCCCGCATGGGGCAGACGGCGCACAGCAGGTAGGAGTACACCGTGTCGGAGGAGTCATCCAGCACCTCGTCGTTCCTGGTGCGGAAGGGCACGTCATAGCTCTCCTGTGCCAGCAGGATGAGGTAGCTGTCCTCCCCCAGCTCCAGGTTTTGGATCACCGTCTCGTAAAACTCCCGGCGGGCGGCGGCATCCTTCAGCTTGGCGTCCCGGAGGGCCAGGAGCCGCTTCAGCTCCTCGCTCTCCGCCACCTGCCGGGTGGAGAAGGCCACGTCCACCAGGTTGCGGCCCAGCCCGCCGGACAGGGCCTTTCGCAGCAGGGCCAGGCAGCTTTCCACATCGTCCTCGTTCAGCAGGGACAGGGGCTGGTCCACCTCCGCGATGATCTCCTTCAGCGGGCTGACATAGCAGCCGTACACGTGGCTGAAATTGTTTTTCCCAGGGCGGAGCCGCCGGCGCAGCTCGCCCACTTCTTTTTGGTTCATGGTATTCCCTCGCTTGTCCAAGAGCCTGTATTCGCGGCCTGAGACGCCGTCCGGCGGGGAAATCCCCCTCCGTCCGGCATACCCGGCCGCGAATACAGGCTCTGTAGTTCCGCCCCGCCGCCCGTGAACGGGGACGGCGGGGCTGTGCCTGCGTCAGATCTGCCGTTACCAGGTCAGCTCCAGATACAGATCCTTATACTGCTTGGCGGAGCTTTCCCAGGAGACGTCCTTGTCCATGTCCCGCCGCACCATGTCGTCCCAGCACGCCCGGGCCTCGAAGTAGAGCGTCTTGGCCCGGTTGATGGCGTCCAGCAGCAGTCCGGCGTCATAGCGGTCAAAGGTAAAGCCGTTCCCGGCATTGGTATACATATTGTAAGGCTCCACCGTGTCCTTCAGCCCTCCGGTCTCCCGGACGATGGGCACCGTGCCGTAGCGCATGGCGATGAGCTGGGTCAGCCCGCAGGGCTCGAACCGGGAGGGCACCAGCAGGGCGTCCGCGCCCGCGTAGATCCGGTGGGCCCGGGTCTCGTCGTACATGATGCTGGAGCACACGTTTCCCCTGTACGCGTCCTCATAATAACGGAAGGAGTCCTCATACACCCGGTCTCCGGTGCCCAAGACTACCACCTGGGTGTGCTCGTCCATCACATGGGGGAGGATGGCGTTGAGCAGATCCAGGCCCTTCTGATCCGTCAGCCGGGAGATCAGCCCGATCACAAACTTGTGATCGTCCTGCTCCAGCCCCAGCTCCTCCTGGAGCTGCCGCTTGTTCTCCTTCTTCCGCTTCAGCACGCTGGCGGCGTCATAATTCGCGTGCAGCCGCCCGTCGGTGGCGGGGTTCCAGATGTCGCAGTCGATGCCGTTCACAATGCCCCGCAGCTTGCCGGAGTGGTAGCGCAGGTGGGCGTCCAGCGTCTCGCCGTAGTAGGGGCTTTGGATCTCGCCCGCGTAGGTCTGGCTCACGGTGGTGATGCTGTTGGAGTAGGTCAGGCCGCCCTTGAGCATATTGGCGTCCCGGTAGCCCGTCTTGAGGGCGTCCTTGTTAAAGACGTAATCCGACAGGCCGGACCAGTAGCGGACGGTGGGGATGTCATAGATCCCTTGGAACCGCAGATTGTGGATCGTCAGGATGGTTTTGGCGGTGGTGAGCTTGGTATTGGCGAACTGGGTGCGCAGGTACACGGGGACCAGGGCGGCCTGCCAGTCGTGGCAGTGGATGATGTCGGGCGTCCAGTCCATGTAATTCAACGCCGCCAGGGCCGCCTTGGCGAAGTAGCAGTATTTGGGGATATCATCGACGAGGTTGGTGTAGGGGCTGCCGCTGCTGAAAAACTCCTCGTTGTCGATGAAGTCATAGACCACGCCGTCCCAGACGTACTCCATGATGCCCACGTAGAAGGAGCGGCCGTCGGCGCACAGATCCATGTCGAAGGAGCCCCGGAACACCATCTTCTCCTGGTACTCCCACGGAATGCACTTGTACCGGGGAAGCATGACCTTCACATCACAGTTCTGCTTCACCAGCTCCTTGGGGAGGGCGTACATCACGTCCCCCAGCCCTCCGGTCTTGACGAAGGGGTAGCACTCCGAGCCGATGAACACGACGCTCCTTCTGGGGGTGGCGGGGAACTCCTCCGGCGCGGCGGCCTCCGCAGGCTCCGCCGCCGGGGTTTGTTCCTGGACCGGCTCCGCGGCCTCCGCTTTCGGGGCTTCCTCCTTGACTGCCTCTACAGGCTCCGCCGCTTTTTTAACGGGCTTCTTTTTCTCGGCCTTCTCCGCCTTTGCCTTTGGAGCGGCCTTTTTGGCGCGGGGCGCGGGCTTCGCCTTGGGCGGCGTTTCCTTGGCCGCTTCCGCGGGGATCGCCTCGGGGAGGGCCGCTTCGAGCGGGGTTCCGGTTCCGTCCGCCCTGGGTGTTTCCGCAGCCTTGGCTTTGCGGCCTGCCGCGGCGGTCCTGGCTGGAGCCTTCTTTTTGGCGGCGGTCTTGTCGTCGTTCTTCTTGGTCATGTTTATAATACCCCCAATTAGTCAGTTGTGGTAATTGTATCCGCGATATAGGCGGGATCGGAGGGCCTTGACGGCCCCCTGATGCCATAAAGCTATTCTATCATAAAGAAAACGCCGGGGCAAGATGGAATGATGGCGTGCCGGACAGATTTGGGAAATTGGCAGGAAGGGACTTCCAAAAGGGCGGGTTTTCTGATAAAATACTGCCACCGGCCCTGCCGCCGCAGTCCTGAAGGGAGCTGAAACGAGATGAACATCCACGAGACAGTCCAGGCCCAGCGCGCGTACTTCAGCACCGGAGCCACCCTGCCGGTGTCCTTCCGGCTGGAGATGCTCCGCAAGCTGCGGGACGCGGTGGACCGCCGGGAGCGGGACCTGGCGGACGCCCTGTCCGCCGACCTGGGAAAGAGCGCGTACGAGAGCTTTATGTGCGAGATCGGGCTGGCCCGCACCGAGATCACCTATATGCTCCGGCACACCCGCCGCCTGGCGGGGGAGCGTGCCGTCCGCACACCGCTGGCCCAGTTTGCCGCCCGGAGCTTCCGGAAGCCCTCGCCCTACGGCAATACTCTGATCATGAGCCCCTGGAACTACCCGGTTCTGCTGACCCTGGACCCCCTGGCGGACGCCATCGCGGCGGGGAACACCGCCGTAGTCAAGCCAAGCGCGTATGCCCCCGCCGCCAGCGCGCTGCTGGCGGAGATCATCGGGGACTGCTTCCCCGCCGAGTACGTGGCCGCCGTCACCGGGGGGCGGCGGGAAAACGCCGCCCTGCTGGAGGAGAAGTTCGACTTCATCTTCTTCACCGGGAGCCAGGAGGTGGGGAAGGAGGTGCTGCGCCGGGCGGCGGAGCACCTGACCCCGGCGGTGTTGGAGCTGGGCGGCAAAAGCCCCTGCATTGTGGACGAGACCGCCAGACTGCCCCTGGCGGCCCGGCGGATCGTGTTCGGCAAATACCTGAACTGCGGGCAGACCTGCGTGGCCCCGGACTATATCCTGTGCCACAGCAGCGTCAAGGACAGGCTGGTGGACGCCCTGCGGGGGGAGATCCGGCGGCAGTACGGGGCGGAGCCGCTGGACAACCCCAGCTACGGCAGAATTGTCAGCGAAAAGCATTTCCGGCGTCTGCTGGGCCTCATCGACCCGGACAAGGTGGCGGCGGGGGGCCAGTCCCGCCCGGAAACCCTGCAAATCGCCCCCACCATCCTGGAGCGCGTCGCCGGGGACGACCCCGTGATGCAGGAGGAGATCTTCGGCCCGATCCTGCCCGTGCTCACCTACGACCGCTTTGAGGATCTGTACGCCGCCCTGGCGGACCGGGCCAAGCCCCTGGCCCTGTACCTGTTCTCCCAGGACCGGGCCCGGGTCCGGGAGGCCATGTCCCGGTTCCGGTTCGGCGGCGGGTGTGTGAACGATGTGGTGATCCATCTGGCCTCCAGCGAGCTGGGCTTCGGCGGGGTAGGGGAGAGCGGCATGGGGGCCTACCACGGCAGGGCGGGCTTCGAGGCGTTCTCCCACACCAAGAGCATCGTGGACAAAAAGACCTGGGTGGATCTTCCCATGCGCTACCAGCCCTATCAGGAGGGGCGGTATGGTAAGCTGGTGCGCCTGTTTCTGCGGTAAAACGGGCGGCGTTTTTCCTCTGCGTGTTTCCGTCTGAATCGGCAAGATAATTTTGGCGAAATTCACAACTGCGAGCTGGAGCTTTTGTCTAAAATGATGAACTGGATGAAAAATTAACCAATAAATAGTGAAATTCCCCTTGCTTTTTTCCGCGTTTTCCTTTAAGATTAGACGCAGATGAAATGGAATGCTTTTACAGAAGGGACGTGCGTCCCTTCTGTTCCCCGGCTCCCGCCGGGGAACAGAACAGGATGCCGTACCCCAGGGAACATTCCAGCTTTCATCAATATGGAAAAGGAGAATCGTTATGAAGAAAGCTCTTGCATTGATCCTCGCCCTGATGATGGTCCTGAGCCTGGCCGCCTGCGGCGGCGAGGCCACGGAGACCAAGGGCCCCGAGAACCCCAACACCTCCGCCCCCGAGACCCAGAAGCCCGACGACGGCCCCACTGACGGCGAGGTCGCCAACAAGGACAAGCCCCTGGTGTGGTTCAACCGTCAGCCCTCCAACAGCTCCACCGGCGAGCTGGACATGACCGCCATGAACTTCAACAAGGACACCTACTACGTGGGCTTTGACGCCAACCAGGGCGCGGAGCTCCAGGGCCAGATGATTCTGGACTACATCACTGCCCACATCGACGAGATCGACCGCAACGGCGACGGCGTCATCGGCTACGTGCTGGCCATCGGCGACATCGGCCACAACGACTCCATCGCCCGTACCCGCGGCGTCCGCAAGGCTCTGGACACCGCCGTGGAGGAGAACGGTGCCATCAAGTCCGATGCCATCGGCACCAACGCCGACGGCTCTGCCACCGCCGTCAAGGACGGCAAGCTGACCATCAACGGCAAGGAGTACACCGTCCGCGAGCTGGCCTCCCAGGAGATGAAGAACGCCTCCGGTGCCACTTGGGACGCCCCCACCGCCGGCAACACCATCGGCACCTGGGTGTCCACCTTCGGCGATCAGATCGACATCGTAGCCTCCAACAACGACGGCATGGGCATGGCCATGTTCAACGCCTGGTCCAAGGAGAACAAGGTGCCCACCTTCGGCTATGACGCCAACTCCGACGCTGTCGCCGCCATCGCCGACGGCTACGGCGGGACCATCAGCCAGCACGCCGACGTGCAGGCCTACCTGACCCTCCGCGTGCTGCGCAACGCCCTGGACGGCGTGGATATCGACACCGGCATCGGCACCGCCGACGACGCGGGCAACGTGCTGAGCAGCGATGTGTTCAAGTATGTGGAGTCCGAGCGTTCCTACTACGCCCTGAACGTGGCGGTTACCGCGGACAATTACCAGGATTACCTGGACGCCACCGTGACCTACGCCCCCGTGAGCAACCAGCTGAGCACCGACAGCCATCCCAACAAGAGCGTGTGGCTGAACATCTACAACGCGGCGGATAACTTCCTGAGCGCGACCTATCAGCCCCTGCTGCAGAAGTACGATGACCTGCTGAACCTGACCGTGGAGTACATCGGCGGCGACGGCCAGACCGAGGGTAACATCACCAACCGTCTGTCCAACCCCAGCCAGTATGACGCCTTTGCCATCAACATGGTGAAGACCGACAACTCCGCCTCCTACACCGCCCTGCTGAACCAGTAATGGGCTGTAAGCGTCTGGGGGAATCCCCGCGCTGACAAGTAAATAACTCGCTATCAGGGAGAGGAACTTCTCCGTTCGGAGGGAATAACGCTCCGTCCGGCGGGAGGAACTCTCCCTGATACGCGTTTAGAGCCTGTTCAAAATCTGGCGGAATGCCAGACAGGCGCAGATTTTTTCGCAGGGCAAGGCGATTTGACGCAGGAATACTTTGTGTATTTCAAGTCAAGTCAACGCAGCCCAGCGGAAAAAGATGTGCCGGGATGGCGTTTTGATAGATTTTAAACAGGCTCTTAGAAACGACGCGGCAGGTCCGGTTGTTTGCCGGGACTGCTAATCTGCAAAACAGGGGGAGTGACGAGTATGGCTGATGGAAAAGGCGATGTCGTCCTGTCGATCCGTGGTATGAGCAAGTCGTTCGGCCGAAACCGGGTGCTTGACCATATCAACCTGGATCTGAAGCGGGGGAGCATCATGGGGCTGATGGGCGAGAACGGCGCGGGCAAATCCACCATGATGAAATGCCTTTTCGGCACCTACCAGAAGGACGAGGGAAAAATCTACTTAAACGGGAAGGAGATCAGCTTCTCCGGCCCCAAGGACGCCCTGGAAAACGGGATCGCCATGGTTCACCAGGAGCTGAACCAGTGCCTGGAGCGGAGCGTGACCGACAACCTGTTCCTGGGGCGGTATCCCACCAATTCCGTGGGGATCGTGGACGAGGGCGGCATGAAAAGGAAGGCCGCCGAGCTGTTCCGCAAGCTGGGCATGACGGTGAACCTGAGCCAGCCCATGCGGAATATGTCGGTGTCCCAGCGGCAGATGTGCGAGATCGCCAAGGCGATTTCCTACAACTCCCAGGTGATTGTGCTGGACGAGCCCACCTCGTCCCTGACGGTCCAGGAGGTAGCCAAGCTCTTTGAGATGATGCGGATGCTGAAGGAGCAGGGAATTTCGCTCATCTATATCTCCCACAAGATGGACGAGATCTTTGAGATCTGCGACGAGATCTCCGTGCTGCGGGACGGCAATCTGGTGATGACCAAAAGCTCCAAGGACACCAACATGAACGAGCTGATCACCGCCATGGTGGGCCGCTCCCTGGAGAGCCGCTTCCCTCCGGTGGACAATGTCCCGGGCGGCACCATTCTGTCGGTGCAGCACCTGTCCACCAAGTTTGCCCCCCACCTCCAGGACGTGACCTTCGACGTGCGGGAGGGCGAGATCTTCGGGCTGTACGGGCTGGTGGGCGCGGGGCGCACCGAGCTGCTGGAGACCATTTTCGGCGTGCGCACCCGGGCGGCGGGCCGCGTGTACTTCAAGGACCGGCTGATGAACTTCAACAGCGCGAAGGAGGCCATTGAACACGGCTTCGCCATGATCACCGAGGAGCGCAAGGCCAACGGCCTGTTCCTGAAATGCGACCTGACGTTCAACACCACCATCGCCAGCCTGGAGCAGTATAAGGTGGGCCCGGCCCTGTCCAACCCGAAGATGGTAAAGGCCACCGGTAAGGAGATCAAAACCATGCGTACCAAGTGCATGGGGCCGGACGACATGATCACCAGCCTGTCCGGCGGCAACCAGCAGAAGGTGATCTTCGGCAAGTGGCTGGAGCGGGAGCCTCAGATCTTCATGATGGACGAGCCCACCCGGGGCATTGACGTGGGCGCGAAATACGAGATCTACGAGCTGATCATCAAGATGGCGAAGCAGGGCAAGACGATCATCGTCGTCTCCTCTGAGATGCCGGAGATTCTGGGCATTACCAACCGGATCGGCGTCATGTCCAACGGCTACCTCTCCGGAATTGTAAACACCGCGGAGACGGATCAGGAGGAGCTTCTGCGCCTCAGCGCGAAATATCTGTAAGGGGGGAAGGGCAATGGCAGACAACACAAAAATTTTGACCGCGGAGCAGGAGCAGCAGCTCCGTCAGCCCATCGACAGCTACGTGGGCGGCATTCAGGAGCAGATCAACGCCCTGCGGAGGGACGGCACGGACCGGGTCATCGACATTCAGAGCGCGCTGGACAGCCTGAAGCGGGACCGCATTTACACCGCCCAGGAGAAGGCGGACAAGCAGGCCCGGCTCCGGAAGGAGCTGGAGCAGGCCAAGGCGGTGGAGGCCCGGAACAAGGACCAGATCGCCAAGCTCATCGCCGACGCCGAGGGCTACCTCAAGGCCCACTTCGACAAGGAATACTATCAGGCGGTGGCGGCCAGCTGCGCCGAGGAGAAGGTGCTGGTCCGGGAGAACTACCAGGCCGCGGTGGCGGAGCTGGAAAAGACCCATCAGGCCACCATGGCCAAGCTGACGGACGCCCAGGAGATCAAGGACGAGAAGTACGTCCACAAGAACCGCCTGTTCGACGCCAAGATGAAGCTGGCCAAGGATCTCCAGGACGTGAAGGACCGCAGGCACGCCGCCTTCGATCACCAGTACCACCTGATCGATCTGCTGCGTATGTCCCGGTTCACCTTCAGCGAGACCCTGGCCCAGCGGTGGGAAAACTACAAGTACAGCTTCAACGCCCGGAACTTCCTGCTTCGCAACGGCCTGTACTTAGCGATCGCGGTGATCTTCATCGCCCTGTGTATCGCCACCCCCATCGTCAAGGGGCCCAAGGTTCAGCTGCTGACGATGAACAACGTTCTGAACATCCTCCAGCAGGCGTCCCCCCGGATGTTCCTGGCCCTGGGCGTGGCGGGCCTGATCCTGCTGGCGGGCACCGACCTGTCCATCGGCCGTATGGTGGGCATGGGCATGACTGCCGCCACCATCATCATGCACAAGGGCATCAACACCGGAGGCGTGTTCGGGCATATCTTTGACTTCACCGGACTGCCCGTGCCGGCCCGGGTGATCCTGGCCCTGCTGGTGTGTATTGTGCTGTGCACGATTTTCACCACCATCGCCGGATTCTTCACCGCCAAGTTCAAAATGCACCCCTTCATTTCCACCATGTCCACCATGCTGGTGATCTTCGGCCTGGTGACCTACGCCACCAAGGGCGTTTCCTTCGGCGGCATCGAGGACACCATCCCGAAAATGATCATTCCCCGGATCAACGGCTTCCCCACCATCATCCTCTGGGCGGTGGCCGCCGTGGCCATCGTGTGGTTCATCTGGAACAAGACCACCTTCGGCAAGAACCTGTACGCCGTGGGCGGCAACCCCGAGGCGGCCTCGGTCTCCGGTATCTCCGTGTTCAAGGTCACCATGGGCGCTTTCGTCCTGGCCGGCATCCTGTACGGCTTCGGCTCCTGGCTGGAGTGCATCCGCATGTCCGGCTCCGGCTCCGCCAGCTACGGCCAGGGCTGGGAGATGGACGCCATCGCGGCCTGCGTGGTGGGCGGCGTGTCCTTTACCGGCGGCATCGGCAAGATCTCCGGCGTGGTGACGGGCGTGTTCATCTTCACCGCCCTGACCTACTCCCTGACCACCCTGGGCATTGACGCCAACCTCCAGTTTGTGTTCTCCGGCATCATCATCCTGGTGGCCGTCATGCTGGACTGCCTGAAGTACGTCCAGAAGAAGTAATTTCCCCGAGAAAAACCAAAACCGCCGCGAAACGGGCGCTCCGCTTCGCGGCGGTTTTTCTGCGCCCTCCCGCCGGGAAAGGGGCGGGCCTTGGGGCATGACGCCGGCAGGGAAGCTCATTCCTTTGGCTCTCTCAGGCCGGAGAGAAAACGGGGCGTGGCTGGTCCCGCCCTCCAGGGCCTGTGGGGGGCAGGAGCGGTGACGCTCCGTTTCATGATTACCTCCGTTTCCATTGGGGTATCCTCCCTGCGGGGTGTAAGAGCCTGTTTAAAATCTGGCGGAATGCCAGACAGGCGCGGATTTTTTCGCTGGGCAAGGCGATTTGACGCAGGAATACTTTGTGTATTTCAAGTCAAATCAACGCGGCCCAGCGGAAAAAGATGTGCCGGGATGGCGTTTTGATAGATTTTAAACAGGCTCTAAGGCCCCCGCAGGTTTCGGTTACTATAATGGGAGAAAAAGCAAGAGCGATAAGGCAGGAATTTAGGCAAAATTTACAAATCCCATGGACAAACCCTGGAAGATGTGCTAAAATGAAAACCGTTTCAGGGCATCTGAACATCATTTTCAGCCGTTCGGGAAGGGGGGAGCATCTATGGCCCGCATCACGGAAAAGCGTCTGTTCCTGCTGGACATGGACGGCACCATCTACCTGGATCACACCCTGTTCCCCGGCACGATCCCCTTTCTGGAGGCGGTAAAGGGGCGGGGGGGACGGTATCTGTTCCTCACCAACAACTCCTCCAAGTCGGTGGACGCCTATGTGAAGAAGCTGGGGGGCATGGGGATACGCGCCGTCCGGGAGGACTTCCTCACCTCGGTGGACGCGCTCATCGCGGATCTGGCGGGGAGGCCGCCCTTCAAGCTGTGCTACGCCTTCGGCACGGAGAGCTTCCAAAGCCAGCTCCGGGCGGCGGGGGTGCCTGTCACCTCCCGGCTGGACGACGGGGTGGACTGCCTGCTGATGGGCTTCGACACGGAGCTGACCTTTCAGAAGCTGGAGGACGCCTGCATCCTGCTGAACCGGGGGGTGGACTTCATCGCCACCAACCCGGACTGGGTGTGCCCCACCTGGTACGGCTCGGTGCCCGACTGCGGCAGTGTGTGCGAGATGCTGTACCGGGCCACGGGCCGCAGGCCCCGGGTGATCGGCAAGCCCCAGCCCGCCATGGCCCGGCTGGCGTTGGAGCGGGCGGGCTTCCCGGCGGAGGCGGCCCTCATGGTGGGGGACAGGCTGTATACCGACATCGCCTCCGGGGTGAACGCCGGAATCGACACCGCCTTTGTCCTGTCCGGCGAGGGGACGCGGGCGGATTTAGAGGGGGGCGGGGCGTGCCCCACCTGGGTGTTTGAGGACATCGCCGCCCTCCACCGGGCCTGGGCGGGGGAGGAGTAGGAAACAGGCCCCGGACTGAGCCGGTTGGGATTTGCTCCAAAAAGCGGGGGATGCCCCGGGAAAGAGCGTGAAGGAATGAACGAACTGAAGCTGAACAACAAACGCACGATTTTAGTGGGGCTGGCCTTCCTGTCCATCAGTGCCTTCTGGCAGATGTACGACAATCTGGTGCCGCTGATCCTTCGGGAGACCTTTCACATGGACGAGTCCCTCACCGGCATGATCATGGCGGCGGACAACATCCTGGCCCTGTTCCTCTTGCCCCTGTTCGGCGGGCTGTCCGACCGGTGCGGGCTGGGGAAGCTTGGCCGCCGCACCCCCTTTATCCTGGCGGGCACCGCCGGGGCGGTGGTGCTGATGAACCTGCTGCCCGTGCTGGACAACAGCTACTACGCCGCCGCCGCCCCCTTCAAGCTGGCGAGCTTCGTCATCGTGCTGGGGCTGCTGCTGATCTCCATGGGCACCTACCGTTCCCCGGCGGTGGCCCTCATGCCCGACGTGACCCCCAAGCCCCTGCGCTCCAAGGGAAACGCCATCATCAACCTGATGGGCGCGGTGGGCGGCGTGATCTACCTGGGGGTAAGCGTGATCCTCTATCCCGCGGAAAAGACCCGGGGATTGGAGCACGTGAACTACCAGCCCCTGTTCCTCATTGTGGCGGGCATTATGGCGGTGTCGGTGATGGTGCTGCTGCTGACCATCCGGGAGCCCAAGCTGGCGTTGGAAAACCAGGCGTTGGAGAAAAAGCACCCGGAATGGAACCTGGCCAAGGACGATGGCAGCGGCAGCGAGGTGCTGCCCGGCCCGGTGAAGCGGAGCCTGATCTTCCTGCTGGCCTCCATCGCCCTGTGGTACGCGGGGTATAACGGCGTGACCACCTGGTTCTCCACCTACGTGGCCGAGGTGATGGGGGAGGGCATCGGGGGCACCAATACCTGCCTCATGGTGGCCACGGTGGGGGCCATCGTATCCTATATCCCCATCGGTATGGCGGCCTCCAAATTCGGCCGGAAGCGCACCATCCAGGCGGGGGTGATCCTGCTGGCGGTCTGTTTCCTGGCGGGCTTCCTGCTGACCGTCCGGGCCAGCACCATCACCCCGGTGATGTACGTGGCCTTTGCCCTGGTGGGGCTGGCCTGGGCCGCCATCAACGTCAACTCCCTGCCCATGGTGGTGGAGATGTGCCGGGGCTCCGACGTGGGCAGGTTTACCGGCTACTACTACACCGCGTCCATGACCGCCCAGGTGATCACGCCGGTGCTGGCGGGCACGCTGATGAAGCATATCAGCTATCAGGTGCTGTTCCCCTACGCCGCGTTTTTCGTGGCCATGAGCTTTGTCACCATGCTGTTCGTCCGCCACGGCGACAGCAGGGCGCAGGCCAAGACGGGCCTGGACGCCTTCGAGGATATGGACGACTAAGAAGCAAAAGGAGAGGTCGCGATGAAAGCCATCACAGCAATCAGTCTGGCCGCCCTGGGGACGGCGGGGGCGTGGTGCGCCCTGCTGCGCCCCCGGCGGAACCAGCCGGGATGGGACAAGCTGGAAGGGGTGAAGTATGCCCACCGGGGCCTGCACAATGCGGACAAGGGTATTCCGGAGAACTCCCTGGCGGCCTTCCGGCTGGCGGTGGAGGGCGGCTTCGGCGCGGAGCTGGATGTCCACCTGATGGCGGACGGGGAGCTGGCGGTGGTCCACGACAGCGACCTCACCCGTGTGTGCGGCAGGGCGGCGTGCATCGAGGATCTCACCGCCGCCGAGCTGCCGGGCTATCCCCTCATGGGGACGGGGGAGACCATCCCCCTGTTCCGGGAGGTGCTGGCCCTGTTCGCGGGCAGAACGCCCCTGATCATCGAGCTGAAGGTGGAGCGGGGGAACGCCGCCGCCCTCACCGACGCGGTGATGGCGGAGCTGTCGGGCTGGAGCGGGACGTACTGCGTGGAGTCCTTCCACCCCGGGGTGCTGCTGCGGCTGAAGGAGAAGTACCCCTGGGTGATCCGGGGCCAGCTCAGCGAGAACTTTCTCCGGGGGGGCGAGGTCCACGGCCTGTCCCTGCCGGCCCGGTTTGCCCTCACCAACCTGCTGACCACGGGGCTTACCCGGCCCGACTTCGTGGCCTACAGGTGGCAGGACCGGGGGAACCTGTCCCTGCGGCTGATGCGGGGGCTGTACGGCGTCCACGAGGTGGGCTGGACCGTGCGGGATCAGGACACCCTGGACGGGCTGGCGGAGGAGGGGGTGCCCTCCATCTTCGAGGGCTTTCTGCCGGAGAATTCTTAGTACAGTTGGGGCCTGGTGCACAAAAATTGTGCATCAGGCCCGCTTTGTCCATGGCTTGTCCCGGCTGGTTCCCGTATACTTTGTTCCAATAAAGCCGCCCCGTCCCAGGGCGGGGCTTTGATGGTTGAGGAGGGACGGCGTATGCGCGTCGCCATTGTGACGGACACCAACAGCGGCATCAGCGTGGCGGAGGGCCGGGAGCTGGGGGCCTTTGTACTGCCCATGCCCCTGCTGGTGGACGGACAGATCCGGTACGAGGGGGTGGATCTCACCCCGGAGGAGTTCTACGCCGCCCAGCAGGCGGGGCGGGACGTGTCCACCTCCCAGCCCTCCCCGGGGGACGTGATGGATCTGTGGGACCGGGTGCTGGAGGAGTATGACGCCCTGGTGTACATACCCATGTCCAGCGGGCTGAGCGCGTCCTGCCAGACGGCCCTGGCCCTGGCGGATAGCTACGACGGCCGGGTGCAGGTGGCGGATCTGCGGCGGATTTCGGTGACCCAGAAGCTGGCGGTGCTGGACGGGCTGGAGCTGGCGAAGCTGGGCCTTTCCGCCGTGGAGATCCGGGAGGAGCTGGAGCGGGTGGCCATGGATGCCATGATCTACATCGGCGTGGAGACGCTGACTTATCTGCGGCGGGGGGGCCGGGTGACCCCGGCGGCGGCCGCCCTGGGGAGCCTGCTGAACATTAAGCCCCTGCTGAAAATCCAGGGGGAACGGCTGGACGCCTTCGCCAAGGTGCGGGGGGTGAGGGCCTGCAAGCAGCGGGCGGTGGAGGCCCTGCGGGAGAGCGTGGAGCAGTTCCAGGCCAAGGGCTGGAGCTTTGTGGTGGGCACCGCCCACACCTACCGCACCCCGGAGGAGATCCGGGACTGGCAGCGGACCTTAGAGGACAATTTCCCCGGCATACCCGCCTGCCACGGGGAGCTGGCTTTGAGCATCGGCTGCCACACCGGGCCGGGGGCCTTTGGCGTGGGGCTGGTGCGGCGGGTGGAGCTGTCCAGACAATGAAATTAGGATCGTCCCTCCGGCGCGTCCGGGGGGACGCTTTTTTGTTTCCAGATTGTAACGATTATTTGGTTGACAATGTAGACCAACTGTGCTATGATAGGGCTACAATGTAGACCAAGGAGGAATGGATCGTGGACGAGTTGAAATTGAGTGCCAGCGAGTGGAATGTGCTGAACTGCCTGTGGGCGGACAGCCCCCGCACGGTGATGCAGCTGGTGGCGGAGCTGGAGCGGTCGGTGGGCTGGGCTAAGAGCACCACCATCACTACCCTGCGCCGGATGGAGGAAAAGGGCCTGGTACGGGCGGAGCAGTCGGGCCGGGGCAAGTCCTACACCCCCGCCGTGGAGCGGGAGCAGGCCGCCACCGCCGAAACCCGCAGCTTCCTGGACCGGGTGTACCAGGGCAGCGTGGGCCTGATGATGAGCGCGATGGCAAAGCGGCAGGAGCTGTCCGCCGGGGAGGTGGCCCAGCTCCGGGCCATTCTGGATCAGCTTGACGGGGAGGGACGGAAATGACCATAATGCTGTTGGAATGGGTGCTCACCGCCTCATTTTTGATCATGGCGGTGTTTGGCCTGCGGGCGGCCTTCGGCAGGCGGGTGAGCGCGCGGCTGCGGTACGCCCTGTGGCTGGTGGTGCTGGTGCGGCTGCTGGTGCCGGTGCAGCTCTTTACCTCCCCCATTGCCGGGATGTGGGTGGTGACGGAAAAGCGGGTGGAGCACAGCGTGGCGCAGCCCTCCACTCCCCCCGCCAGCCTCCAGCCCCCCGTCGTCTCCGTGGGGACGGGGCAGAACGTCCCGGTGTCCGATAACCAGGGATCGGGGAACGTGCTGACGCCCCCGGCCCTGCCGGAAATGCCCGATCCCCCCCAGGTTCCGGAAGCCCCGGAGGCCCCCGGCCTCCGCAATCCCCCCAGCTGGCTGGCCCTGCTGGGCTGGGTGTGGCTGGCGGGGAGCGGCATGATCGTCCTGGGGCTGGCCTGGGCCAACCTGGGGTTTGCCCGCCGACTGCGGCGGGTGCGCCTCCCCCTGGCGGCGGACTGCCCCCTTCCGGTTTACGCGGCGGTGGGCCTGCCCTCCCCCTGCCTGTTCGGAATACTGCGGCCCGCCGTCTATGTGACGCCGGAGTGTGCCGCCGACCCGGCCATGCTCCGCCACGTCATCGCCCACGAGTACACCCACTTCCGCCAGGGCGACCATATCTGGAGCGTCCTGCGGTGCGCCGCGCTGGCGGCCCACTGGTGGAACCCGCTGGCGTGGCTGGCGGTGGGGCTGAGCCGGAGGGACGGCGAGCTGGCCTGCGACGAGGGCGCGCTCAAGCGGCTGGGCGACGGGGAGCGGCTGGCCTACGGCAATACCCTGCTGACGCTGGTCACCGCCAAGCCGGGTCCGGTGGACCTGCTGCGCTGCGCCACCACCATGGCGGGGGACAAGAACAGCCTGAAGGAGCGGTTCACCCGCATCGCCAAGGCCCCCAAGCAGCTTTTGTGGGCGGCGGTGGCGGTGGTGCTGGTGACGGCCCTGGCCTGCGCGGTGGCCTTCGGGAAGGCGGAGGACGCGCCCGACGGAAGGGACCCGGTGGAACTGCCCCCGGCCGACCTGACCTTTACCCTGGAAACCGCCGGGGACGGGAAGCCCTTTGTCCGGATCGGGGGACAGGCGGACGGGCAGACGGTGGAGCACACTGTCTGGTATCCGGAGGGGAACTCGGTTCTCTTTGGCGGTCTCGTGTCCGGTGAGGCCAAGGGGCCGGAGCTGAGCACGGGATACGAGTTTTCGACAGGCTGGGCGGGCATGAGTGCCCGGTGGGCGGACGAGGAACGCACCTCGGTGACGGTGTCCACCGTCATGTCGGCCATGCTCAGCAGCTACCTCAACAGCGGCTACTGGGCGTTTACGGTGGAGCTTTCCGGGGACAGCGGCGAGGTGGTATTCAAGGAGCACTCCGAAGGGAGCTCCGGCACAGGCGAGCTGAAGCTGTACCCCGAAGCCCTCCCCGGCGGGGAGGCGGTGCAGGCCGCCCGCTACGCCGCCAAGCTGCTGACGGCGGCGGAGGACTACTATAACAACGCCGCCGCCGGACGCGGGGCGGAGCTTTCCTTCGACTGGGACGGCTCCCCCGCCATGCTGGTGAACGGCACCAACCTGGCCATCGGCACCGACCTGAACCGCAACGGCGTGCCGGAGACCATCACCGTGGGGCGGCTGTGCAGCCCGGAGGAGGCGGACGAGGCCAGGGCCTGCGAGGACGACTCCCGGTGGAGGCTGGGCCTGGTCGTGGTGGTGAAGGAGGGAGACGAGGTGCTGTGGTATGGCTTCGCCGGCAACATCCACGCCGGGGAGAACGCCATCCTGCTCTACACCAAGGGCGGACAGCACTACCTGATGGAATTTGACATCCACGGGGGCCAGGGCCACGGCAGCGGCGACTACCGCCTGTTCACCCTGGAAAATGGCGGGGAGCACACCGTCCGGGAGAACCATGTGGAGTTCGATTACTGCTGGACCGGTGCCGGCGCGGACGTGCGGGAGAACTTCGACCCGGAGGCGGTGGCCGCCTTCGTGGAGGAGGCGGACGGTCTGCTGGCGGACTGCGTGGTGCTGGCGGACACCGCCGGGGACTTCTGGCCCGATCAGCCCCTGCGGGTGGATCTGCGGTGGCTGTCCAACTACGCCTTCGGCTTTCAGTGGGACACCCAGCTCACCACCCTGGAGAACCTGACCCGGTTCAAGCGGGCGGGGGAGGCCCCGGCTTACACCGGAGACCTGGACAGGGACGGCATCCGGGAGCTGATCCAGCGCACCGTTATCACCGGCGAGGAGGGAGGTGCCCAGGGCCAGCGGGTGGAGCTTTGGCGGGACGGGGAAATGATCTGGTCCGACGAGGCGTACTACAGCCATGCGGGCTATAACGCCCTGTTCCTGTGCACCCTGGACGGGAAGGACTACCTGCTGCGCTACAACCCCTATATGCAGCAGGGCTGGTGCGATTACAGCTATCAGCTGTTCACCCTGTCGGGGGGCGGGGAGGAGCAGGCGGTGCGGGAGGATAGCCTTGCGTTCAATATCGACATCGGGTCGCCCTTGTATGACGGCAGCTTTGACCCGGAGAAGATCGCCGCCTTTGTGGACGAGGTCAACACCCTGCTGGCAAACAGTGTGCAGCTCATCAACACCGACGCGGATCTGCTGGCCACCTTCCAGGACGCGGGGCGGCTGGTGGACGATCTGAGCTGGCTGGACACCTGGGAGCCCGTGTTTACCCGTGACCCGTCCAAGTCCCTGCTGGAAAACCTGCGGGATTTCCAGGCGGCGATGGAGGCCGAGGCCGCCCCCGAAATACAGGAGACGGAAGTGGAAGGCGAGTACCTGCTCACCTACGGGGGGATGGAGAAGCGGTTCACCGCTGTTTGGGATAGCCAGTTCCAAAACGGCCCAGCGGCTCAACTGCTGGATCTCAATGGGGATGGCCGGGACGAGATCGTGGTAATTCTGAACGCGGGGCACGGAACTGGGGCACTGGCGGAGAGCCTGTGTGTTTTTGACGCGGATACGTTGGAGCAGTACGACACCGGCCGTATGCCGGATATGATGATTGAACAGATATCGTCCACTGCCGACGGAACCAATTTCTACCTGTCCGCCCCCGGCATGGAGAAGGTGACCATTCCCAAAAGTACTTTTCGGATGCCAAGTTACGACACAATCCAATTTGGGGGCTATTCTTACTACACGGTTAAGGACGGGAAGCTGTTCTGTTGGCAGATGGGCTATGGAAACTTTTATGAGTCCTGCGGCCAAATCAGCGCGGAACTGAAGCTGGTGAACGGGGAGATGCAGTGCGGTGGCTTTGTGTACGAGCCCAACAACACGCCATATAAATAACCGTTGAAAAGGCCGCTGGACGCAAGTCCTGCGGCCTTTTTCGGCCCTTGACAACCCGCCCGAAATTGCGTAAAATAGGCCGGACGGCGGAGACGCCGGAATGAAACGGAAAGGGAGGATGGATATGAGCTTTGACGTGAAGGCCAAGGTGGAGGAGCTGGTGGGCAAGGTACAGAAGGATCCGGCCACCCTCAAAGACTTCCAGGACGACCCCATCAAGACGGTGGAGAAGCTGCTCGGTGTGGATCTGCCCGATGAGCAGCTCCAGCCGCTGGTGGCGGGGATCAAGGCCAAGCTGGCCGCCGCCGACCTGGGCGGCAAGCTGGAAGGGCTGAAGAATCTGTTTTAAAAAGAAAACGCGCCTCCGGAACCGCTCCGGAGGCGCGTTTTTTATGGCGTGTCGTATTTCTTGAGGAATCCCGGCACGTCGTTGAGATCCTTCAAGCGGGCCCGCAGCGTCTCATGGTCCCAGTCCCACCAGCGGATGCGCAGCAGGGCGGCGATGGTGTCCCCGTCGTACCGCCAGCCCATGTGCCGGGCGGGTACGCCGCCCACGATCTCATAGGGGGCCGCATCGTGGGTGACTACCGCCCCGGCCCCCACCACCGCGCCGTCCCCCAGGGTGACGCCGCCCAGGATCACGGCGTTGTGGCCGATCCACACATCGTTTCCGGTGACTACCGGGCGGGCGCGCCGCCACTGGATGATGGACGGATCGTCCTCCCCCAGGCCGTAGTGGGCGGCCCGGTAGGTCAGGTGGTGGGCGGCCACCCGCTCCCGCATGGGGTGGTTGACGGGGTTGATCCGCACCCCGGTGGCGATAGAGTTGAACTTGCCCAGGGTGGCAAAGATCACATCGTTGGAGCCGAACAGGTAGGTGTAGTCCCCGAAGGTAGTTTCCTCCGCGATGCAGTGATCCCCCAGCTCCACATAGGAGCCAAAGGCGCAGTTTTTCACCACGCAGGTGGGGTGGATCAGGGGCAGATCGGGCCGCAGGGTTTGGGTGAAGTCCAGCATGGCGGACGCTCCTTTCAGTGGGCCAGCCGTTCCAGAATCCGGGCCATGAGGGCCACCCGGCGGAAGGGGGTCATGAGGTACAGGCCGTCGGTATAGGGGGCGATCTCCCCGGCGATCCGGACGGAGATCTCGGCGGCCAGCTCCTCCGCCTCCTCCCGGCTCTTGCCCTCGTACCGGGCGGCGATCTCCGGGGCGATGCGCATTCCGGCGATCTCGTTGTTCAGGAAGCAGGCGTTTTTGTAGCTGACCACGGGGTAAATCCCCCCCAGGATCTTCCCCCGCAGCGTCTCCCGGGCCAGCTTCAGATTGTCCAGCGCGTCCGCCGACAGCACCGGCTGGGTGAGGAAGCCGGACACGCCGTTGGCCTCCTTCTCCAGGGCCAGGCGGAGCTGGACGGCGAAGTTGGGGGCGTTCACGTTCAACGCCCCGAAGATGCGGAAGGGAGTGCGCAGGGTGGTCTCGTTCAGCCCGCTGACATACCGGGCCAGCTTCCGGGAATTGAAGTTGAACACGCTTTTCACCTCGTCCCGGTCGGTGGACGGGATGGGGTCGCCCGTCACCAGCAGGACGTTGTGGACGCCCTCCATGCTCAGCCCCAGCAGCAGGGCTTTGGTGGCGTTCAGGTTCCGGTCCCGGCAGGTGAGGTGGGGCAGCGGCTCCACCCCCAGCTCCCGCTTCAGCTTGCAGGCCAGCAGCGAGCTGTCCGCCCGGGGCCGCCCGATGGGGCAGTCGGCGATGGTGACGGCGTCCGCCCCGGCCTCGGACAGGGTCCGCACCCCGTCCAGAAAGAAGGACAGGTCGTCGTCCGCCGGGGGGTCCAGCTCCACGGCGACCACCCGTTCCCCCCGGTCCAGCTTGTCCGCCAGGGTGTTGGGATTGGGGGCGGGGCGGGGAGCCGCGGCCCGGGCGGGCCCGGCGGCGGGACGGGCAGGGGGGAGGGCGGCGATGGCCCGGGCGGCGTGGGCCAGGTGGTCCGGCGTGGTGCCGCAGCAGCCCCCCACGATGGCGGCTCCGGCCCGGACAAGCTCCGCCAGCCTGCCGCCGAAATAGTCCGGCGCGCCCTGGTAGGCCGTCCGCCGCCCCAGCACCGTGGGATAGCCCGCGTTGGGCATGACGGACAGGGCCTTGTCCCCCAGCAGGCTGAGATCCAGCCCCCGGACGTAGTCCAGCAGGTGGCTGGGGCCGGACACGCAGTTGAAGCCCACGGCGTCCACCTCCGGCAGGGCGGCGGCGCGGCGGAACAGCCCCCCGCCGTCGAGGCCCTCCCGGGTGACGCCGTCGAAGGCCACGGCGAAGGAGACGATGAGAAACGCCTGGGGGCATTGCCTCTTTAAGTGGGCGGCGAACTGGGCCACGCCGTCATTGGAGGGCAGGGTTTCCAGCAAAAAGCAGGTGATCCCATGGGCCAGGAACAGGTCGGCCTCCCGGCAGTAGACCTCCCCCCGGGACAGCTTAGCCCCCTCCGGAGCGGGGCCGATGTCGGCGAACACGTAAGCTCCATAGGGCGCGGCGCAGTCCTGCGCGATCCGGCAGGCGGCCTGTATGATCCGGGCGGGGGACTCCCCCTGGCCCTGGGCCAGCTCCAGCCCGGCGGTGAAGGTGTTGGTCTTGATGGCGCGGCACCCCGCCTCCAGGTAGGCCCGGTGGATGGCGGCGATCTCCTCCGGGGCGGTGAGGCAGGCCAGCTCGCAACGCTGGTGGGCCCGCCCGGGCAGGGCGGCAAAGCAGGTGCCCATGGCCCCGTCGAACAGCAGGGGGCCGCGCTCCCTGAGACAGGTTCGGATATCCGTCATCCCAGCACCTTCTTCGCGATTTCCACCGACTGCTTGGCGTCCCTGGCGTAGTAGTCCGCGCCGATGGAGCGGGCATACTCGGGCGTCACCACCGCGCCGCCCACCCATACCACGGGCGGGTTGGGCAGGGCCTTCAGCAGGCGGGTGGTCTCCTCCATGGCGGGCAGGGTGGTGGTCATGAGGGCGGACAGCCCCACCAGCGGGATCTGCTTGGCGGCCGCCGCCTCCACAATGTCCTCCGGCGGTACGTCCCGGCCCAGGTCCGCCACGTCGTAGCCGTAGTTTTCCAGCACCGTTTTGACGATGTTCTTGCCGATGTCGTGGATGTCCCCCCGGACGGTGGCCACGGCGATCCGGCCCTTTTTCACCGGAGCGTCCCCCCTGTCCGCCAGGTGGGCGCGCACCGCCTCAAACACCGCCTGGGCGGCCTGGGCCGCGCTGAGCAGCTGGGGCAGGAACAGCCTGCCCGTCTCGTAGCCCTCGCCCACCCGGTCCAGGGCGGGGATCAGGCGGCCTTCCACCAGGGACAGGCCGTCCTCCGCCTCAAGGGCCTGTCGGGCCAGACGGCCCGCGTCCCCCTTCAGCCCCCGGAGGATGGCGTCCTCCAGGGTCATGTCCTGGCCCGGCTTCACGGGGGCGGGGGCGGCGTCCGCCCCGGCAAAGCGTTCCACATAGGCGCGGCATTGGGCGTCCTCCCCGGACAGGGCCCGGAAGGCGGCTACCGCGTCCAGCATCTCCCGTTGGTTGGGGTTGAGTATGGGCAGGGTCAGCCCCGCGGCCAGGGCCTGGGTCAAAAAGCTCCGGGTGATCAATCCACGGCTGGGCAGGCCGAAGGAGATATTGGACACCCCCAGAACCGTCCGCAGGTCCAGATCTTCCGTCACCGCCCGGACGGCCTTCAGGGTTTCCGCCGCCTGCTCCTGCTGGGCGGACACGGTGAGGGTGAGACAGTCGATCCACACGTCCTCCGCCGGGATGCCCCGGGCCAGGGCCGCGTCCAGAATGCGGCGGGCGATGGCCACCCGGCCCTCCGCCGTCTGGGGGATGCCGTTCTGGTCCAGGGTCAGCCCCACCACCGCCGCGCCGTACTTTTTCACGATGGGCAGGATGCGGGCCAGGGACTCCGGGTCCCCGTTGACGGAGTTCACCGCCGCTTTGCCGTTATACACCCGAAGGCCCGCCTCCAACGCCTCCGGGCTGGAGGAATCCAATTGCAGGGGCAGGGACACCACGCTCTGGAGCTTCTTCACCACCCGGGGAAGCATGGACGCCTCGTCCACGCCGGGGAAGCCCACGTTCACGTCCAGAATGTCCGCCCCGGCCTCCTCCTGCTGGACGGCCACGTCCAGGATGTAGTCCAGATCGTCCTCCAGCAGAGCCTGCTGGAACCGCTTCTTCCCCGTGGGGTTCACCCGCTCGCCGATGATCCGCACCCCGTCCAGGGGGACGGGGCAGGGGGGCGTGCACAGGAAGCTCCCTCCGCAGTAGCGGCGGGGGGCAGGGGCCTTGCCGTCCAGGGCGGCGCGCAGCCGGCGGATGTAGTCCGGGGAGGTGCCGCAGCAGCCGCCGAAGATGGTGACGCCCGCCTCTAAGCAGGGCAGCAGGGCGGCGGCAAACTCCTCCGGGCCCATGCCGTAGCGTCCCGTCACCGGGTCGGGCAGGCCCGCGTTGGGCTTGGCGATGACGGGCAGGCGGGTGTAGGCGCACAGTTCCGCCAGGAAGGGGGCCAGCTTGTCCGGCCCCAGGGAGCAGTTCAGCCCGATGGCGTCCGCCCCCATCCCCTCCAGCGTCCGGGCCATGGAGGACAGGGTACAGCCAGTGAAGGTGCGCCCGTCCGCCTCGAAGGACATGGTGACGAACACGGGGAGGCGGGTGTTCTCCTTCACCGCCAGCAGGGCGGCCTTGGCCTCATACAGGTCGGTCATGGTTTCGATGGACACCAGATCCGCCCCGGCCCGCTCCCCGGCCAGGGCGATCTCCTGGAAATAGCCGTAGGCCCTCTCGAAGGTGAGGCTTCCCATAGGCTCCAGCAGCTCGCCCAGGGGGCCCACGTCCAGGGACACTTTCACGTCTGTCCCGGCGGCGGCCTCCCTGGCGATGGCGACGGCGGCGGACACCACCTCGTCCACCGTGCGGCCCGTGCCCGCCAGCTTGGGGGTGCTGGCCCCGAAGGTGTTGGCGCACAGGATCTGGCTGCCCGCGGCGATGTACTCCCGGTAGATGGAGCGCAGCAGCTCCGGGTCGGTGAAGTTCAGCAGCTCCGGCTTGCCGCCGGGGGGCAGGCCCCGCTGCTGAAGGACGGTGCCCATGGCCCCGTCCAGAAGGACAATGCCCTGCTTGAAGAAATCAGCGTCCACAGGTGGTTCCCTCCTTGCGGAATTGGCAGTTTTCCCGGAAATTACAGTACCCGCAGCCCCGGATCCGGGCGGGCTGGGGGGTGGAGGACAGGCCGATCACCGCCGTCACCGACTTGACCGGGTTCAGCAGCAGGCTGTCCGTGACGGTGAGGCCCAGCCGCCGCTGGGCGTCCAGCGCGGCGCACAGGGCAGGCTGCAAATCCAGGGGCAGATCGCCGTAGCCGGGGCTGAAGCGGTCGGTGCGGTGCAGGGCGGGGAAGCGGGCGGAGATCTCCTCCTCCGTCCCGTCACAGCCCGCCTCCACAAAGGAGCTGCCCAGGGCGTCCAGCAGGACGGCCTTTGCCATGTCCCTGGCCTGGGCGGAGCGGAGCATGGCGTCGAACCTGGCCCCCAGGGTGCAGGCCAGCAGCGCGGCGGTTTCGCACCCGTCCAGCATACGCGCCGCCGTGGAGCCGGAGAGGGTGACTCCCGCACCCTCCAGCCGGAAGCGGTCCCCGGTCCGCACCAGCGGCCAGACCGCCCAGACGGACCGGGGCTGGAGGGCGGCGGACAGCTCGTCCGCCAGCTGCTCCGCCTGCTGGCGCAGCTCCGGGCCGGAACGGGCCGCTCCCAGGCAACGCAGGGCCTCGCTGATGTCAGGCCTCCTCATCGCCGCCTCCGGTGCGCACGCCCCGCTCGATGTCCCGGATGTCGTAGGGCACGGTCTGGTATACGCAGTAGTTCAGCCAGTTGGCGTACAGCAGGTGGGCGCAGGAACGCCAGCGCACCAGCGGCTCCCGGCCGGGATCGTCCTCCGGGAAGTAGTGCCGGGGGATCTGGATATCCACCCCCGCCGCCACGTCCCGTAGGTATTCCCTGCGCAGGGTGTCCCGGTCGTACTCCGCGTGGCCCATGAGGAACACCTGACGCCCCCGGGGGGTCTTGACGGCGTATACCCCCGCCTCCTCTGAGTCGGCCAGCACCTTCAAGCCGGGCACCGCCTCAATGTCCGCCCGGTCCACAGTGGTGTTCCGGGAGTGGGGCACCCAGAAGGCGTCGTCAAAGCCCCGGAACAGGATGAAGTTAGGATCCTCCACCTGATGTCGGAACACGCCGAACAGCTTTTGGGGCAGGGCCCGCTTGGGGATGCCGTAGTGGTAATACAGCCCCGCCTGGGCCCCCCAGCAGATGTGGAGGGTGGAGTGGACGTGGGTTTTGCTCCACTCCATGATGGCGCACAGCTCCGGCCAGTAGTCCACCTCCTCGAAGGGGAGGTGCTCCACCGGGGCCCCGGTGATCACCAGGCCATCGAAATTGCGGTCCTTCACCTCGTCAAAGGTCTTGTAGAAGGACAGCATATGCTCCTGGGAGGTGTTCCGGGAGATGTGGCCCGCCGGGGCGATGAGCTCCAGCTCGATCTGCAGGGGGGTGTTGCCCAGCACCCGGGCTAATTGCGTTTCCGTGTCCACCTTGGTGGGCATCAGGTTCAGCAGCAGGATCTGGAGGGGGCGGATATCCTGGGCGACGGCCCGGGTGTCCGTCATGACGAAGATGTTTTCCCGCCGGAGGGTCTGGGTGGCGGGCAGGCGGTTGGGGATTTTGATGGGCATTTGGCTTGTCTCCTTCCCATGGGTTTGCCGGGAAAACGGTTGACGAACCGGGTCCCAGGCGGTATAATTCCAGAAAACGCAGATTGAGGTGTTGTGTATGAGCAAGTACAGGTTTGAGACCATGCAGCTCCACGCGGGCCAGGAGCGGCCCGACCCCGCCACCGGGGCCAGGGCGGTGCCCATCTACCAGACCACGTCCTACGTCTTTGACAGCTCGGCGGATGCCGCCGCCAAATTCGACCTGTCCCGGGAGGGGCATATCTACGGGCGGCTGAGCAACCCCACCCAGGCGGTGCTGGAGACCCGGATCGCGGCCCTGGAGGGTGGCGCGGCGGCCCTTGCCACGGCCTCCGGCGCGGCGGCGGTGACCTACGCCATCCAGGCCCTGGCCCAGGCCGGGGATCACATTGTGGCCCAAAAGACCATCTACGGCGGGACCTATAACCTGCTGGCCCACACCCTGGCCCACTACGGCGTGTCCACCACCTTTGTGGACGCCCACGACCTGGCCCAGGTGGAGGGGGCCATCCGGCCTGAGACCAAGGCGGTGTACCTGGAAACGCTGGGCAATCCCAACAGCGACATCCCGGACATCGACGCCATCGCGGACATCGCCCACCGGCACGGCCTGCCCCTGGTGATCGACAACACCTTCGGCACCCCTTACCTGATCCGGCCCATCGAGCATGGGGCGGATGTGGTGGTGCACTCCGCCACCAAGTTCATCGGCGGCCACGGCACCACCCTGGGGGGCGTCATTGTGGACGGCGGCACCTTCGATTGGAAGGCGTCGGACAAGTTCCCCGCCATCGCCCGGCCCAATCCCAGCTACCATGGGGTGTGCTTCGCCGACGCGGCGGGGCCTGCCGCCTTCACCGCCTACATCCGGGCGGTGCTGCTGCGGGACACGGGGGCGGCTATGTCCCCCTTCCACGCCTTTTTGCTGCTCCAGGGGGTGGAGACCCTGTCCCTGCGGCTGGAGCGGCAGACGGAGAATACGAAGCGGGTGGTGGACTTTCTGGCGGCCCATCCCAGGGTGGATAAGGTGAACCACCCCAGCCTGCCGGACCATCCGGATCACGGCCTGTATGAGAAGTATTTCCCCCGCGGCGGCGCGTCCATCTTCACCTTTGAGATCAAGGGCGGCAGGGAGGAGGCCCACCGGTTCATCGACAGCCTGAAGGTGTTCTCCCTGCTGGCCAACGTGGCGGACGTGAAGTCCCTGGTGATCCACCCCGCCACCACCACCCACGGACAGCTCACGGAGGAGGAGCTGCTGGATCAGGGCATCCGGCCCAACACCATCCGGCTGTCCATCGGGACGGAGCACATCGACGATCTGTTGGAGGATTTGGAGCGGGGCCTTGCCGCCCTCTAAAAATACCATATTGAGGGGCAAGGATCAAGCCCGGAATCTGTCCGGGGGCAGGGCGGGCCGTGAGCTTGGCGGGATTTTTGCACAGAAAGGCGCGTGAATGGGCTTCGCTGGGGCTGTTTGACCGCAAGAGTAAGGGCGGAGGCTCGTTCCAGATTTCAGCCGCGCCGCGAGACAGCTTGACCGCAGTTGAGAACCGCGCCTGGAGAACAATATTTTTACAGCGAAAGCCTTCCTGTTTGGAGGGCTTTTGCTGTTTCTCTGAATCTTCCCTTTGTTCGGCCTCCGCTTTTGGGGGTGGGCCATTCCATCAAAAAACGGAGCGAATCCAGATGAAAAGCCGTGCCGGATCGGGCCGCTTACGCCCTGTGTGCGGTGGGGAATATTTCTTAACATCAGCAGGAAAATGTACTATTGTTATGGGTGGTCAAAAGGGCTGTCTCACAGCCTGCGGCCCGGCGCGGGCCTTTGAATAAAGTCAGGTGAACAAATCATGGTGAATTTTGTGATTGTGCTGGAATATCTGAGCATCTGCCTCACCTTTGTGGCCCTGATTCTCCTGCTGAACGGCGACGGCGCGCGGGAGCAGAAGCTGCTGATCTTCATTATGTACGGCTCCCTGGTGCAGAACGTAGGCTATCTGCTGGAGCTGATCGCCCCCACGGTGGAGGCCGCCGTGGCAGCGGTGACGGTGGAGAATGTGGGTCCCCCTGTGCTACTGCTGGTTTATCTACACCTACTGCTACGCCGCCCCCCCGAAAAAGCTGCTGCGGGTGCTGGGGGCCATCAACTTTTTGATTCTGCCCACGGTGTTCTTCAACTGGAACGGCCTGTTCTACCAGCAGTTTGAGTGGCTGTCCACCGAGGACGGCTTTCACTACATCAGCATCAGCTATGGCCCGCTGTATCTCGTGTTCCTGTTCACCCGCATCATCACCCCCTACGCCCTGTGTATCTTTACGCTGGTGCGGGCCATCCGCCTGCGGTCCGACCGGGAGGTCAGCCGCCAGTACAAGACCATCCTGGGCATATCCACCCTGCCCGTCATTGTGTTGGCGGCCTACGTGCTGAAGCTGTTCAATGTGTTCGACCTGACGCCGGTGACGCTGGCCCTGTCCATGGCTATGGTGGTCATTGTGGTGTGGAGCCGCCGGAACTATGACTTCCGCCATCTGGCGGCGGAAAAGGTGCTGGAGAGCCTGGGGGACGGGGTCATCGCCCTGGACGACCACGACCGCCTGGTGAGCTACAACCGGGCGGCGGCCAACATTTTCGCCAGCCTGCCCCAGCACAAGCTGGGGGAGAACATCCGGGTGGTGGAGGACTTCCGGGAGGAGATGCTGAACGAGCGCGTCCCCTGGAGCTTTTCCATCAACGGGCAGAACTACGAGTGCCACAGCAAGGAGATTTTGGACGAAAACGGTCAGAAGCAGGGCTGTGTCATCCTGGTGCTGGACATGACGGACATCAAGGCGTACATCAACGAGATCAAGCGGGTCCGGCAGCAGGCGGAAAAGGCCAACATCGCCAAAAGCGAGTTCCTGGCCAATATGTCTCATGAGATACGCACCCCCATGAACGCCATCATCGGGCTGAACGACATCATTATGGAGGAGTGCACCGATCCCTCCATCCATGAGCACGCCAGGGACGTGCAGTCCGCCGCCAAGAACCTGCTGGCCATCATCAACGACATCCTGGACCTGTCCAAGGTGGAGGCGGGCAAGATGGAGCTGGTGTATACCGACTACCACCTGAAGACCGTGGTGGGCGAGGTGGTGGGCATGATGGACATGGCCGCCTCCAAGCGGGGGCTTATCATGAAGTACGAGTGCGACGAGAGCTTGCTCTGCCGCTACAACGGGGACGAGGGCCGCATCAAGCAGATCCTCATCAACATTCTGAACAACGCCATCAAGTTCACCAAGGAGGGCGGCGTCAAGGCCAGCGTCACCGGAAGGCCCGGCGGCAATGAGGACGAGGAGCTGATCGTGTTCCGGGTGGAGGACTCCGGCTGTGGCATACGGGAGGAGGATCTGAACAAGATCTTCGAGGACTTCCGCCAGGTGGACTCCAAGAAGAACCGGAGCGTGGAGGGCACCGGGCTGGGCTTGGCCATCGTCAAGCATCTGGTGGAGCTGATGGGCGGCACCATCCAGGTGGAGAGCGAGTACGGCAAGGGCACCGTGGTGACCATCACCATCCCCCAGAAAATTGTGGACCGGCGCACCATCGCCCAGGTGCCGGAGGCCGCCCAGGAGGAGCTGGAGGGGACGGAGGCCTTTACAGCACCCGGCGTGCGGGTGCTGATCGTGGACGACAACGTGGTCAACCGCAAGGTGGCCCGGGGCTTCCTCAAAAGCTACGCCTTCGATCTGGACGAGGCCAAGAGCGGGCCGGAGGCCATCGAGCTGGTGCGGCAGAACCGCTATGATATCATCTTTATGGACCACATGATGCCCATGATGGACGGCATTGAGGCGGCGGCCATCATCCGCCGGGACTGCGGGGAGAACGGCACCTCCCCCGCCATGATCGCCCTCACCGCCAACGCCATGGAGGGAATGCGGAAGAAGTTCCTGGACTGCGGCTTCCAGGACTTCATCGCCAAGCCCCTGGACCGGAGGGAGCTGGGCCAGCTGCTGGCCCGGTGGGTGCCGGAGGACCGGCGGGAGGCCGGGACGGCGGAGGAGCCTGCCCCCGCCCTGGACCCGGCGGTGTTCGCCATTAAGGGCATCGATCTGGAGGCCGCCGCCCGCTAAAAAACCATACCGCCCTGGCCTTCTGTTGCGAAGTAGGGGACTTCCGGCGGTT
>ERZ779632.299-NODE-299-length-32117-cov-13.682709_pt1 | contig 32117 bp, 25 predicted proteins | sample MGYA00514194_ERZ779632 | MGnify/ENA primary metagenome ERZ779632 (study PRJEB29562, sample SAMEA4376704) | mouse gut metagenome | isolation source: Cecum | study: EMG produced TPA metagenomics assembly of the A DSS colitis mouse model was used to assess the... | reverse complement strand
CGGGCTGGGCCAAGAGCACCGTCACCACCATGGTGCGGCGGATGGAGGAAAAGGGTCTGGTGGGCTATGAGGAGGCGGGCCGCGCCAAGGTGTTCCGGGCCCTGCTGGCCCGGGAGGACGCGGCGGCGGCAGAGGCCGACTCCCTGCTGGAGCGGGCCTTCCACGGCAGCGTGGGCCTGCTGGTCAGCTCCTTGGTGGAGCGCAGCTCCCTCTCCCCCTCCGACATCGACGAGCTCTACAATATTTTAGAGCGGGCGGAGGACGGTGGTTTCAGATGAAAGGCATCCTCATCACCTCCTCCCTGCTGATCCTGCTCATCGCCGCCCTGCGGCCCCTGCTGCGGGGGCGGATCGACCCCCGCGTCCAGTACGCCCTGTGGCTGGCGGTGGCCCTGCGGCTGCTCATCCCGGTGAACCTGTTCACCAGCGCGTACAGCGCGTTGGCCCTGCTGGAGCGGGCGGACCGGGGCGCGGCCCTGGTGGAAACCATCGGGCAGGCCCACATACCCGCCCAGTCCTATGACAACGCCCGGGCCCAGGTGGTGGAGGAGTACCGCAGGCAGGGCGTGTCCGACTCCCAGCTCACCCCCGGCGACCTGATGGCCATCGACACCCAGGCCCGGGAGCTTATGAAGGGCCCCACCCTGGCGGAGCTGGCGGCGAAGTACGCCCGCCCCCTGTGGCTGGGAGGTGCGGCCCTCACGGCCCTGTGGTTTACCGCTGTCAACCTGAAGCTCCGGCGGCGGCTCCGGGGGGCGCGGCGGCTTGAGATTGACTGCCCCCTGCCCGTGTACCTGTCGGACGCCCTGCCCTCCCCCTGTCTGGCGGGGGCGTTGCGGCCCAGAATCTACGTCACCCCCGCCGCCCTGGACAGCCCGGAACGCCTGCGCCACGTGCTGGCCCATGAGCTGGCCCACTACCGCCACCGGGACCACTGGTGGCCGCTGGTGCGGTGTGCCTGCCTGTGCCTGTACTGGTTCGACCCGCTGGCGTGGTGGGCGGCGGCCCTGTCCCGGCAGGACTGCGAGCTGGCCTGCGATGAGGGGGCCATCCGCGCCCTGGGCGAGGGGGAGCGCATCCCCTACGGCCGGACACTGGTGGGCATGATCGCGGCGGGCCGCACCCCCCTGCTCCAGACCGCCACCACCATGTCCGGGGGCAAGCGGCGGGTGAAGGAGCGGATCACGCTCATTGCCCGGAAGCCGAAAACCGTCATTGCCCTGGCTCTTGCGGCCGCGCTGATCCTGGCCTGCGCCGTGGGGTGCGCCTTCTCCGGCGCGCCGGAGAAGCCTACAGATCCCCAGCGGAAGCCCCAGCTGCTCGACCTTCCCTCCCGGCTGCTGGACGTGCCGGAGGAGCTGCGGGCGGACGTGGTAGCTCTCCCTGGCAGCGAGCCTACGGTGATGACAGCCGATGGCCCCACGACTCTGGCACAATACTGGATGAACCGCCCTTACACCGACTATGAGGTTGGCTGGGGTTGGCTGATGACCATCGAGAAATGGAACAAGACCCAGTTTGAGCAAAGCTATACTGAATTCGGACCCCTGCACTGTTTCGCCACGGACGGCAATTTCTATTATGTCACCGCCCAATCCACCTCTCCCACTTGTCCCGTTTGGGAGGGAAATGTGGCTGAGATACCAGGGGCCACCGAGGTTGAAACCAGGGTAGGAGAATTTATCGAAGCTGTCCGGGCATTTATTGAGAAAACTGTGCTGGAGACCGAGGGCGTGGAGCCTTTCGACCCGGAGGCCCTCACCCCGGAGCAGACGGCCATTCAAGCGGTCATAAACGAGCTGAACGCCGCACCGGGCACAGCCTTTACCCTTAACATTCCCGGTGATCCCGGGACCCCATTTATCCTCCAGACCCAGGAGCACCCCAGCAAATATTGGGCCCTACGGCTGGGCGGGATTGTCACGGACTTCAACTGGGAAAAGCTCACCGAGCAGGAGGGCGTGGCCCTTCTGGAACAGGCTGAGGGCACCAGCCTGATGATCAGCCCCTTGTCGGACAGCCCCGCCTGCATCTATGCCTATAAGGATTCCCCTCTGGTCATCATCCGAACTGCGGAAAATAAACTGGAGCACTACCGATTCACTTTCCTGAACCAGGAGGACGCACTGATTGCCCAGCGATTCGGCTGGGGTGGACCCTATCCGGATCTGCGCCAGTGGTTCGACGAGGTGGAGCTTACCGCCAAACGCGTCCGCACCGTAGACAACCGGGGCCAGAGCCATCACGACATTGCCCACGAGTGGGCGTTGAACTACGAAAGTGCCTTGACCAAGGCCGCCCCCGGCGGGAACTATTCCTGTACCTTCATCCGGGTGGACAATGTGCAGGTGGATCTGCCCAAAGGGCTGACGCTGGAGGAGCTGGAGAAGCTGGTTCAAAGCCACAATTTCTCCTTCTCGGCGGAGGATTTCGGCAAAACCTGGTTCGGCTTCTCCTATGATCTGGTGTTTGTCCCGGAAAACGAGCTGGCCCGGCAAACCATGATGGCGGGCAACACCATCGACTACGAGGGCGGTGACGCCCCGGAGGGGGCCATGACCTACAGCCGCAGGGGCTTCCTGTGGCTCACCGACGAGGGCTGGACCTGCGCCCAGGTGGGCACCGGCTGGTAATTCAATCCAAACACGCGCCCGCTGTGGAGCCCAGCGGGCGCGTCCCCTGTTTTCAACCTGGAAAATCCGCCATGAATTTCAAAAACCCCGTTGACAGCGGACCGCTTCCATCTTATCATAGTGTTTGACGGCGGTCCCGGCCCACCGTGGACTGCCGCTCCGGGTTTTCCCGGAAAATGTTGGAAAGAAAAGAAGGGATGTATTCATGAAACGCAAGCTGATGCTCCTGATCCCCTGCCTGCTGCTGGTGGTGCTCACCGCCTGCCAGAGCAAGCCCTCCTCGGAAATCCACTGGCTGGCCGCGAAAAAGGCGGGCGGCCTGGAGGATTACGTGAAGGCGCAGGCGGAAAGCATCGACAAGGACGCGCTGGCAAAGGAGGCCCAGGAGGGCGAGCTGAGCCAGCAGTTCAAGGCCACGGCCCTGCTGTGCGCCCTGGAGTACCGGCAGGATAAGCCCGATGGCCTGACCCGGTTCCAGTACGACTACCCCGCCACGGCGGAATACGCCGCCAAGTTCCTCAACCAGGTGAACGCCGACCCGGACGCCTTCTGGGCCTCCATGGAGGACGCGTTCTCCCCCTATGACTGCTACCTGCCCATTCTGGCCTCCGCCCAGGAGCTGGACGGGGCCACCCTGGTCAAGCTCCTGGACGCCCCCTCCGACAAGTCCAAGCTGGTCAGCGCGGTGGAGAAGTGGATTGAGGAGCGGCCCGGCCATCTCACCAGCGCGGGCCCCGCCCTGCTGGAGGCGGGCTTCTTCGACGGCAAGGAGCTGGCCGACCTGCACTCCGACTTCTTCTCCCGCAACGCCAACATCACCAAGATCCAGGTGGACACCCCGGAGCAGGCCATGGAGTACGTGGCCTTCCTGCGCAGCAGCCTGGTTCCCGCCCTGGCGGAGGGGCACGCCTCCGATCCCTTTACCAAGGCCTCCGAGCTCACCGGCGAGGACTATTTCTATGACCCGGTGATGATTGCCATCGACGGAAACGGCCCCGCCCTCCAGGAGCCTGCCGAGGACGGCCTGCCCGAGACCATCGAGCTGGAGGGTAAGAAGGTGGCCGCTTTCTACCGCAACTCCACCACCGGGGACTTTGACGATCCCCTGCCTCAGCTCCAGCTCATGGGCGGCTTCCTGCTGGCCCTGCCCGAGGGGGAGGCACCCGCCACCCTGGCCGAGGCGGACTATTTCCTGGTGCTCACCGCCGCCTTTGAGAAGGGCGAGTTCTACAAGTCCGGCGGCGGCTACGGCTCGGACACCAAGATCCAGCAGGTGAACTCCCGGACCAAGGTGGACCTGTACGACGCCAAGACCGGGGCCTTCCTGCGCCACATCGGCACCGTCATCGAGGCAGCTCCGGACACCGTGTACGCCTCCTACGGCGACGCCTTCCTGCAATACCCGGTGCCCGTCTCCTCCGACCTGCTGGCCTACCTCTACCACAACGTAAACAACCCGGACGCCTACACCTCCCTGGTGGACCACACCCCGGAGAACGGCAGCGTGCTGGAGATCGGCACCCCGGTGATCTTCGCCAACTGGGAGATTACCTACCACTCCGCCAAGGTGATCAAGGACTTCACCAGCGGTATGTACATCTACAGCCCCCACGACGGCCAGCAGTTTGTCCACGGCACCTTCACCATCACCAACAAGGGGCTGGAGAAGGACAGCTTCATGCCCATGATGTATTACGTGGACCAGGACCCCATCGTGCAGGTGGCGGACTCCTCCAAGGCCAACCTCTACGACTGTGTGGACCTCATGACCTACGGCAAATGCCTCAACGGCACCAGCCTGGAGGTGGGCGAGTCCAAGGAGGGCGAGCTGTTCTTTGAGGTGCCCAGCGATGTGGTGGACAGCGGCGAGCCCCTGTTCATCGCCGTGTCCCTGGGCGATCAGATCGTCTACTACCCCCTGAGCTGAGCGTCAGCTTAATCCGGCCTCAGGCCGTCCCGGAACATGAGCACCGGGACGGCCTTTTTTCGCCGCCGCGTCCCAGAAACTTCCATATTCCAGAAATTTCTATTCCCATTCTTAGAGAAAAATCAACAGAAAAACTCTTGCGCAGCCGGGGAAAAAATGGTACATTGATGGAAGAAAGGGATGTGATCCAAATGAGCGATCAACCGCATACCGGCCCGGCCCCCGGGCCGGAGGCAAGCTGCTACGGGAACCGGGAGCTGTCCTGGCTCCAGTTCAACCGCCGGGTGCTGGAGGAGGCGGAGGACCCCGCCAATCCCCTGTGCGAGCGGCTGAACTTCGCCGCCATCTTCCAGAGCAATCTGGACGAGTTCTTCATGGTCCGGGTGGGGATGCTGCTGGACACCCTCAACATGGGGGTGACGGACAATAAGACCGGGATGACCTCCGGCCAGCAGGCCGCCGCCGTGCTGGACAAAACCCGCCAGCTGCTGGCCGACCGGGACCGGATCTGCAAGGGCCTGCTGGGGGAGCTGTCCGCCCAGGGGGTGGAGCTGTGCCGCTTTGACGCCCTGCCGGACAAAACCCAGTCCTTCCTGGAGAAGTATTTCACCGCCAGCGTGCTGCCCCTGCTCTCCCCCCAGATCATCGGGCGCAAGCAGCCCTTCCCCTTCCTGCGCAACAAGGAGATCTACGCCGTGGCCATGCTGAAAACCAAAAACGGCGGGGAGCGCATGGGCATCGTCCCCTGCGGCGAGGGCGTTCTCCGGCGGCTGGTGCCCCTGCCCGGGGAGGGGGGGCAGTTTATCCTGGTGGAGGAGCTGATCGCCAGCTTCCTCTCCAAGCTCTTTGTCCATTATAAGGTAGAGGGCACGGTGCTCATCCGCCTGGTGCGCAGCGCGGACATCGACATGGACGACGCCTCCAGCCAGCCCGACGACATCCCGGCGGAGGAGTACCGCAAGAGCATGGAAAAGCTCATACGCCGCCGGAAGCGGCTTCAGCCGGTGAAGCTGGACTACCGGGGCAAGCTGTCCGACACCATCCGGGACGGGCTGTGCGCCTGCCTGGGGCTGTCCAAAAAGCACCTGTTTGCCAGCGGCGCGCCGCTGGATCTCTCCTTCTTCGGCGCGGTGCGGGATCTGCTCCGGGACCGGGCGGAGCTGTTCTACCCCCGCCGGGTGCCCCAGAATTCCCCCAACGTGGACCCGCTGATCCCCATGGCGGAGCAGATCCGGAAGCGCGACCGGATGCTGAGCTTCCCCTATGAGAGCGTGCGGCCCCTGCTGCGGCTCTTGCAGGAGGCGGGCCAGGACCCGGACGTGGTGTCCATCAAAATGACCCTCTACCGGGTGGCCCACAACAGCAAGGTGGTGGAGGCCCTGGTGGACGCCGCCGAAAACGGCAAGGAGGTCGTGGCCCTGGTGGAGCTGCGGGCCAGGTTCGACGAGGAGAACAACATCGGCTGGTCCCGGGTGCTGGAGCAGGCGGGCTGCCGGGTGATCTACGGGCTGGACGGGCTGAAGGTCCACTCCAAGCTGCTGCTCATCACCCGCAGGCGGGGGGAGCAGGTGGAGTATATCACCCAGGTGGGCACGGGGAATTACAACGAGGACACCGTGCGGCTGTACACCGACTACGCCCTCATGACCGCCGACCCCCAGATCGGCGCGGACGCCGCCCAGGTGTTCAACGCCCTGTCCATGGGCGAGGTGCTGGAGGAGAGCAAGAAGCTGATGGTGGCCCCCGCCTGCCTGCGCACCAAAATCCTGGCCTATATCGACGGGGAGATGGCCCGGGCCGGGGCGGGAGAGCCCGCCTACCTGGGCTTCAAGCTCAACGGGCTGACCGACAGACAGCTCATCGACAAGCTCATCGAAGCCTCCCAGGCGGGGGTGAAGATCGACCTGATCGTCCGGGGGGTCTGCTGCCTCACCGGGGGCGTGCCCGGGCTGACGGACAACATCCGGGTGGTGAGCATTGTGGGCCGCTATCTGGAGCACGCCCGGATCTATATTTTCGGGGAGGGGGAGCGGCGGAAGGTCTATCTCTCCTCCGCCGACTTCATGACCCGCAACACCACCCGCCGGGTGGAGGTAGCCGCCCCGGTGGACGATCCCGCCCTCCGGGCACACCTGGAGCAGATGTTTGCCGACGAGCTGCGGGACACCGCCAAGGGCCGCTTACAGCAGCCGGACGGCTCCTATATTCGGGCGGAGGGGGAGCCGTTCAACTCCCAGGAGCATTTCTGCGATCAGGCGGCCTCCGGGGCCTGGGCACTGCCGGGGCTGGCCCCCGGCCCCAAGCCCGCGGCACGGCCGGAGCCGCCCCGGAAGCGGCCCGTCCCCCCTGCCCCGCCGAAGCCCAAGCCCATGCCCGCCAAGGCTCCCCCCCAGCAGCGGCCTGCCGCCAGCATACAGGGGAAGCGTTCCGGCCTGCTGAGCCGCCTCCTCGGGCGGGACTGATCCACCCTGTTTTTCCTGCCGGATGGCACACTATATATCGCTTGGAAAGGAAGCAATGTCATGAAACGAATCGGAATGCTGACCAGCGGCGGCGACTGCCAGGCCCTCAACGCCACCATGCGGGGCGTAGCCAAGGGGCTCTACAACATCTACGGCAACGAGGTGGAGATCATTGGCTTCATCGACGGCTACAAGGGGCTGATCTACGAGGACTACAAGAAGCTGTCCCCCATCGACTTCACCGGACTGCTCACCCGGGGCGGCACCATCCTGGGCTCCAGCCGCCAGCCCTTCAAGCTGATGCGGGTGCCCGACGAAAACGGCCTGGACAAGGTGGAGGCCATGAAGTACACCTACCGCCGCCTCCGGCTGGACGGGCTGGTGGTGCTGGGCGGCAACGGCAGCCAGAAAACCGCCAACCTCCTCAGCGAGGAGGGGCTGAACGTCATCGGTCTGCCCAAGACCATCGACAACGACCTGTGGGGCACCGACACCACCTTCGGCTTCCAGTCCGCCATCGGCCTGGCTACCGAGGTCATCGACTGCATCCACACCACCGCCGCCTCCCACAACCGGGTGTTCATGGTGGAGGTCATGGGCCACAAGGCGGGCTGGCTCACCCTCAACGCGGGCATCGCCGGCGGCGCGGACATCATCCTGATCCCCGAGATCCCCTATAACATTGATTCCGTGGTGGCCAAGATCAAGCAGCGGGCCGCCTCCGGCAACGGCTTCACCATCCTGGCGGTGGCGGAGGGCGCGATGTCCAAGAAGGAGTCGGAGATGTCCAAGAAGGAGTACAAGCAGCACATGGCGGAGGTGCTGGAGAAATACCCCTCCGTGTCCTACGCCATCGCGGACAAGATCCTGAAAAAGACCGGGAAGGAAGTCCGGGTCACCGTCCCCGGCCATATGCAGCGGGGCGGCACCCCCTGCGCCTACGACCGGGTGCTGTCCTCCCGGCTGGGCACCACCGCGGCCCTCATGATCTCCAAGGGCGAGTACGGCAATATGGTGGCCATCCACGACCATGTGATCACCTCCGTCCCCCTGAAGGAGGTGGCGGGCAAGCTCAAGACCATCGACCCCAAGTCCGACATCATCGCGGAGGCCCGCCTGCTGGGCATCAGCTTCGGCGACGACTGAATCCCTTTTTCTCGAGAGAAAAAGGAACCGAAAAAGAGCTTAAGTCCGCTTCCAACCGGGTGCTGATTTGGAGGTTTGCGCCCGGTGACGGAACGGCTGCGTGGGCGAACCCTTTTTGCGGACAAACAGCCCGTCCCGAACTCCGGGACGGGCTGTTTTTACGGTTCAAATTCTTCCGGGGACACGTTGATAAAGCTGGGCGTGCCGGACATCCATTGGAACAGCTCTATTACCCCCTCCTCGTTGGGTGCGTAAAGCGTACCGCGCTTGATCACCATGTCCCGGTGCTCGCCCCCCACGGTGACGCGGACGAGGCTCGGGTCCCAGATTTCCCAGTGGCCCTGCTCCAGCGGCTGGAACTGGCGGTAGCGGTAGTACCGCCCGTCCCGATCCAGCACCACATACTCCCCATGCTGGGCCGCGTCGCTTCTGCGCGCGAACGTATTCCCCCATGTGCCCACCGGGAGCGCGTCATAGGGATACGTGATCCGGTTCCGGTACAGCACAAACGACAGCATCAGGATGATGCAGCACAGCGCGAACACCAACGCCGCATAGGCCCCATACCGCTCCATCCACTTCCAGAACCTGTCCAAACGGCTCTCCATGGCGGAGGCCAGGTTCTTGTCCGCCGCCGCCCGGAACTCCGCCTCATCGTCCATCCTCCGGCCCTCCAGCAATTCGTTCAGACTCACGTCAAATTCCCTCCCCATCAACGCCAGCATTTCAATGCCGGGCATATAGTTCCCGTTCTCCCACCGGGAGACGGTCTTGTTGGTCACTCCCAGCCGCTCCCCCAGCTCCTCCTGGGTCCAGCCCCGCTCCCGCCGCAGCTGGGCCACGAAGGCCCCCAGCTTCACCTGATCCATATCCAGGCCCCCTTTCCTGCCTTCAGCATACCCAAACAGGCCCCATTCGTCCACCCCAAAAACAGCGAATCGCCAAAACAGGCCCGTTTCCCCCAGGAAACGGGCCTGTTCAGCCTGCCGGAAAAGTCTTTCGCCCCGCTGAGGGCGGCTTTTTTGACAGGCGGGTTCTCACATTATGTCCCCTCTGTCCGCTCCAGGCCGCCCAGCTCCCGCAGGGCCCGGGCCGCCTCGTCCAGCGACCCCACCTGCTCCGCCGTCCGGCCCAGGATCCGGGCCTGCTCCAGCAGCTGGTCCATCCCCCGGCGGAGCTGGCCGTACTGCTCCAGCACCCCGTCCAGCCAGAGCTGGGTGTCGGCCCGGATTTTCTCCGCCTCCGCCCTGGCCTCGTCCACCGTGTCCTGGGCCCTCCGGTGGGCGTCCAGCTCCACGGTGGCCACCCGGTCCTTCAGCTGGGCGTAGCTGGCCGCCATGGGCTCCAGGGTGCCCACCTGGGCCTGGAGCCGCTCCAGCTCCCTCCTGGCCACCACCAGCTTGGACTCGGTCTGGGACAGCTCCCCCCGCAGCCTGGACAGCGTCTTGGTGGATGCCTCCAGGGAGGAGCGCACCTTGGCCTCCTCCGCCGCCGCGCCGCTCTTTTCCAGCTCCGCCCCGGACAGGGCGGCCTCCAGCTCCGCCGTCCGGCCCTCCGCCTGCTCCAGCCGCTCCTGGAGCTGGGCCAGCTCCTTCCGGTGGGCGGCGGCGGTCTCCTCGATATAGGTCTGCACGTCCTGGCGGTTGAAGCCCCCCAGGGCAGAGCGGAATTTCTGGATTACGGTGTCCATCCCGACCCCTTCTTCCTCGTCACAAAATTGAACCGTTCCCCTATTTTAGCACAGATTTTCCCCGGTGGCAATGCGTCCCCGGGATGTTTTTGGGAAAGTTCCCGGAAGATCATTGACAAGCCCCAGACTTTGGGGTACGCTATAGGGGCTTTGTCCCACCATCTCTATCCGGGCCGCGGCCCCCAGGAGGTAATTTTCATGCTTATCCCGGTTCTTCTGTTCGCCGTGGGCTTGATCTTTCTGATCAAGGGCGGCGACTGGTTTGTGGACGGCGCGACCGGAATCGCCCGCCGCTTCCGCCTCCCCGAGCTGCTCATCGGGGCCACGGTGGTGTCCATCGGCACCACCCTGCCCGAGGTGATGGTGTCCACCACCTCCGCCCTGTCGGGCCACGGGGAGATCGCCTACGGCAACGCCATCGGCTCCGTCATCTGCAATACCTCCCTCATCGCCGCCATCACGGTGGCCATCCGTCCCGGCAGGGTGGACCCCAAGTCCCTGCGCCTTCCGGTGGCCTTTTTCTTCGCCGCCGCCGCCCTTTACGCCGGAATCGCCTACACCACCGGGTATTTCAGCCAGATCGCAGGCTTTTTCCTGCTGGCCCTGTTCGTGATCTATATGATCGCCACCGTCTGGCAGATGAAATCCCAGCCCGCCCCCGCCTCCCGGGGGGAGCCTGTCCAGGAGGACGGCTCCACCTTAAAGGACGCGGTCCTGCTGGCGGCCGGGGCCGCCCTCATCGCGGTGGGGGCCAACCTGCTGGTGGACAACGGCACCCTCATCGCCCAGGCCCTGGGCGTGCCCGAGTCGGTGATCGCCCTCACCTTCGTGGCCCTGGGCACCTCCCTGCCCGAGCTGGTCACCGCCATCACCTCCCTGGCCAAGGGCCACGGGGCCCTGTCCCTGGGCAATGTGATCGGGGCCAACCTGTTCAACCTGGTGCTGGTGTCCGGGGTGTCGGTGTCCCTGGCCCCCTTCCCTATCCCCCAAAGCTCGGAGATCGCCGGGCTTAACGCCTCCCTGGTGCTGGATCTGCCCGTCATGTTCCTGGTGATGGCCCTGCTGACCCTCCCCGCCCTGCGCCGGGGGAAGCTGAGCCGGGTTCAGGGCCTCGTCCTGCTGGCGGTCTACGCCGCCTTCTGCGCGGCGCAGTTCACCCTGTAACAGACGCCGCGCCCCCAAAACAGGCACGGCGATCATAGGAAAAGGAGAGATTCCCGCCATGTCAACACCCATTACCTTCGCCATCTGCGGCTGCGGGGCCAGGGGCCTGGAGGCTTACGCCCCCTATCAGGAGAGCCACCCCGGGGAGATGAAGATCGTCGCCGGGGCGGACACGCGCCCGGAGCGTCTGGCCCTCCTGCGGGAGCGGTACGGCGTGCCGCCGGAGTGCTGCTTCCCCTCCGACGACGCCCTGCTGGCCCAGCCCAGGCTGGCCGACGTGATGATCGTGGCCACCCAGGACCGCCAGCACGTCCGCGCCGCCCTGGCCGCCCTGGACAAGGGCTACCACATCCTGCTGGAGAAGCCCATCTCCCCCAGCCTGGAGGACTGCCGCGCCCTCCAGAAGAAGGCCCGCGAGACGGGGAAGCTGGTGGTGGTGTGCCACGTGCTGCGGTACACCCGGTTCTACGCCGCTTTGAAGGACCTCCTCTCCCGGGGGGAGATCGGCAGGGTGGAGACCATCGACGCCATGGAGCACGTGGCCTACTGGCACCAGGCCCACAGCTTTGTCCGGGGCAACTGGCGCAATTCCAGCGAGACCAGCCCCATGATCCTGCAAAAGAGCTGCCACGATATGGACATACTGCGCTGGCTGGCGGGGGAGCCCTGCCTGCGGGTGCAGAGCTTCGGCTCCCTGGACTACTTCACGGCGGACAATGCCCCGGAGGGGGCGGCACCCCGCTGTCTGGACGGCTGCGCCTGCAAGGAGGACTGCCCCTTCGACGCGGAGAAGATCTACATCACCGACCCCCGCACCGGCATACGGGGCCGGGGCAAGGGCTGGCCCTGCGCCGTGCTGGCCAGCGACCCGGACGAGGACAAGATCTGGGAGGCCCTGCGCACCGGGCCTTACGGGCGGTGCGTGTTCCACTGTGACAACAACGTGGTGGACCACCAGACAGTGAACCTGGAGTTCGCCAACCACATCCACGCCACCTTCACCATGACCGCCTTCACCCAGGACTGCCACCGCACCACCAAGATCACCGGCACCCGGGGGGAGATCCAGGGGGACATGGAGGAAAACGTCCTCTACCTGCGCCGGTTCGGCCAGCCGGAGGAGGTTATCGACCTCCACCAGGAGGAGGGGACGTACTCCGGTCACGGCGGCGGCGACTTCGGCCTGATGGCCGACTTCTGCCGGCTCATGGCGGAGGGCGGGGCCCAGAGCCTCACCGGGGTGGACGCCTCGGTGGAGAGCCACGTGATGGCCCTGGCCGCGGAGGCGTCCCGGCTGGACGGGGGGCGGACCATCACCCTCTCCGAGTTTTAAGTGCGTACATAGACGGGCGGGCGGCAGGGAAAACCTGCCGCCCGTTTTTTACGCGTACCCGTATTTTTTCCGCTTGGCGGTCAAAAAGGCCAGCGTTACCGCCACCGCCATCACCTCCGCCGCCACAATGGACCACCAGATACCGTCCAGCCCCCAGAGGATGGGGAAAATGATCACCGCCGCGCACTGGAACACCAGCGTCCGCAGGAAGGAGATCAGAGCGGAGGTCAGCCCGTCGTTCAGCGCGGTGAAGAAGGAGGAGCCGAAAATGGCGAAGCCGGAGAACAGGAAGGCCACCGAGAAGATGGCGAAGGCGTGGGCCGTCATGTCCAGCAGCTCCGGGTCGTAGCCCACGAAGATCACCGACAGGGGCCGTCCCAGGGTCTCCCCCGCCAGACACATGGCTGCGGAGAAGCCCCCGATCAGCAGGACGCTGCGCCGCAGCAGGCCCTTCAGCTCCCCCCGGTTTCCCGCGCCGTGGTGGTAGCCCACCACCGGGGCCGTCCCCACGGCGTAGCCGATGAAGATGGCCTGAAACACCATGCTCACATACATCAGCACGCCGTAGGCCGCCACGCCGTCCTCCCCCGCCTTGGCCATGAGCTGGCCGTTGTAGAGCATGGACACCACCGACATGGAGATATTGCTCATCAGCTCGGAGGAGCCGTTGGCGCAGGTTTTCAGCAGGACCGCCCCGTCAAAGGGACAGCGGGTCAGCCGCAGCAGGCTGGAATTTTCCCGGGCGAAGTAGATCAGCGGGATCACCCCGCCCACCGCCTGGCTGACGGCGGTAGCCGCCGCCGCGCCCACCAGCCCCCAGCGGAAAACCCCTACCAGCAGCCAGTCCAAAACCATGTTGGTCACCCCCGCCGCCACCGTAACCGTCAGGCCCAGCTTGGGCTTTTCCGCCGTGGCGAACAGGCACTGGAACTCCATCTGGAGCATGAAGAACGGCCCCGCCAGCAGGATGATCCGCCCGTAGGTCACGCAGTCCGCCAGCAGCCGGCCCTCCGCCCCCAGCAGGACGGCCACCGAGGGGAGCAGGGCGATCCCCGCCGCCCCCAGGACCACACCAGCCGCCGCCCCCACGTAGATCAGCAGGGAGAAGATCTGGTTGGCCCTCTTTTTGTCCCCCTCCCCCATGGTCTTGGCGATGAGCGCGCTGCCTCCGGTGCCCAGCATGAAGCCGGGACAGCCCAGGATGATCAGCACCGGGAAAATGAAGTTTACCGCGGCAAAGGGGGTCTTTCCCGCGTAATTGGACACGAAAAAGCCGTCCACCACCCCGTAGATGGAGGTGAACACCATCATGATGATGGACGGAAAGGTGAAGCGCAGCAGACGCTTGCAGTCAAAGTGATCGGATAGCTGTATCATGGTTCCTCTTGATGCTCCTGTTCTGGTTCAAGGTTTTGAATCCCCTCCCGGAAGGCGGTAAGATACCGCTCGGTGAGGGTCAGGTACGTCTCAACATCCTCCGGCCGCCAGGAGGCGAACACCCCGTCCTCCACCGCCATGATCCGGGCCACCGTGCGCCGGGCCAGGGCCAGCCCCGCCTCCGTCAGGCACACGTCCTTCCGCTTGCCCCCGGTCTGCTCCAGGCGGGCGATCCCCTCTCCCTCCAGCCTCCGCAGGGCGGAGTTGATGGTCTGCTTGCTGATCCCGGTCTGGACGCACACCTCCCGGAGGGGACAGCGGCGGCCGTCGCCGTAGTCATAAACGGTATAGAGGATCTGCATCATGCTGTAGGACAGGCCCAGCCGGACCGAGGCGTCGTGGTACGCCTCAGTGGTTTCGCTGAACAGGTGATTGAAGCGGCGCAGGGCCTTGGAGCCGTGGGGCATGGACTCCGCCTCCTTTGGTATGAAATCGTATTCGCTTAGTATAGTACGGTTTCATACTAAAGTCAACCCTTTTCCCCTGGCAGAATAGACAAAAAAGGAGCCGGACCCAAGGGTCCGGCTCCCGGCTGTTTACTGTGCGCCGTTAAATTCATCGTAAAACCGGTCGTGAATCACCTGCACCGCCCGGTCCGCGTCGCTGATGTGCACCAGCACCGACACCTTGATCTCGCTGGTGGAGATCATGTTGATGTTGATCCCCGCGTTGAACAGGGCCTCGAACATGGCGGCGGCCACGCCGGGGTTGTTGATCATGCCAGCCCCCACGATGGACACCTTGGCGATGTTGTCGGACACGTCGATGTGGTCAAACTGGATGCTGTCCCGGTTTTCCTCCAGCAGCTGGCGGGCGTGCTCCATGTCGCCCTTGGCTACGGTGAAACTGATGTCCTTGGTGTCACTCCGTCCGATGGACTGGAGAATGATATCCACGTTCACGTTGTTTTTCGCCAGCAGGGAGAAGATCTTGAAGGCGATGCCCGGGGTGTCCTCCAAGCCCACCAGGGCCAGACGGGCCACGTTCTTGTCCTTGGCGACGCCGCTGATATGGGATTTTTCCATGGTCTTGACAACCTCCTTCACTTTCGTACCCGGCTTATTCTGGAAGCTGGACAGCACCTCCAGGTTCACGCCGTACCGCTTGGCCATTTCCACCGAGCGGTTGTGGAGCACCTGCGCGCCCAGCGTCGCCAGCTCCAGCATTTCATCGTAGGTGATCTCATCCAGCTTGTGGGCGTTGGTCACCAGCCGGGGGTCGGCGGTATACACGCCGTCCACGTCGGTATAGATCTGGCACAGGTCGGCGTTCAACGCCGCGGCGATGGCCACCGCCGACGTGTCCGACCCGCCCCGGCCCAGGGTGGTGATGTCGTCGTACTTGTTCAGCCCCTGGAAGCCGGTGACGATGACAATGCGCCGCTTGTCCAGCTCCGCCCGGATGCGCTCCCCCTGCACCCGCTTGATGCGGGCGTTGCCGTAGCCGGAGTTGGTGCGGAAGCCCGCCTGCCACCCCGTCAGCGACACCACCGGGAAGCCCATGCCCTCAATGGCCATGGCGCACAGGGCGCAGGAGATCTGCTCCCCGGTGGACAGCAGCATATCCAGCTCCCGCTTGGAGGCGGCGGGGTTCAGCTCGGCGGCCTTGTCGATCAGCTCGTCGGTGGTGTCCCCCTGGGCGGACAGCACCGCCACCACCCGGTTTCCCTTTTGATAAGTATCGGTAATGATGCGGGCCACGTTGCGGATCTTGTCCGCGTCCGCCACCGAGGACCCGCCGAATTTTTGTACGATCAATGCCATAGTTCCATTCATCCTCTCATGGAGATTTCCATGCAGTTCTGCGCGGCCGGGTCCAACGCCCGGCACTCCATTTTATGCGGAGCATCCGCGCTTTGCTGTTGTCACGCTCCGGCGGCTGCGCCACGCGGTTCTAACTCCTCCGACTCCGCAAAAGCCCTCCGGCCCCCCTGGGGCCTCCCCTGCTTTTGCTCCGCTCCGGAGTTAGCCCGCTGCTCCGCACGCCTCCGCGCTTCCTGCTCAATCCAGCACCCGCAGCGCGGAGCGCACCTCCAGCCCCGCCAACGCCTGATCCAACTCCCCCCGGGTCAGCGGTTCGGCGGAGAGACAGGCGGACTCGTCCCCGCCGCTCTCCCGGCGGGCCAGCAGCTTGCACCCCGGCAGGGCGGCGCGCAGCCCGTCCACCGACGCCCTGGCCCGGACATACCAGCGGCTTTTCAGCTCGTCCGTGCCGCAGGCGGCGTCCTGGCCCCCCGGCTCCCAGGACAGGGCCTTCCGGTGGCCCATGTTCCGGGCCACATCGATGACGTCCGCCACCACGGCGGAGGCGGTGGGCAGCTTGCCCGCCCCCCGGCCGTAGAACATCACGTCCCCAATGGCGTCCCCCTGGACGGAGATGGCGTTAAACACGTCCTCCACCCCCGCCAGCGGGTTGGACTGGTCCACCAGGTGGGGGGCCACATAGGCGCACACCCGCCCGTCCTCCCGGCGGATGGCCCGGCCCAGCAGCTTGATCTTCTTGCCCGCGCTCTCGGCGTAGTCCACGTCGGCCAGGGTCACCCCGGCGATGCCCTGGGTGGGCACCTGCTCCGGGTAGACGTGCCGCCCGAAGGCGATGGCCGCCAGGATGCAGATCTTCCGGCAGGCGTCGTGGCCGTCCACATCGGCGGAGGGATCCCGCTCGGCGTAGCCCTTCTCCTGGGCCTCCGCCAGCGCGGCGTCAAAGGTCAGCCCCGCCCGGATCATCCGGGTGAGGATATAGTTGGTGGTGCCGTTCAAAATGCCGTAGATCTCCAAAATCTCGTTGGCGGCCAGACACTGGCTCAGGGGCCGGATGATGGGGATGCCGCCCCCCACGCTGGCCTCAAAGAGGTAGCACACCCCCTTCTCCTTCGCCGCCTGGGTCAGCTCGTAGCCGTGGGCGGCCACCAGCTCCTTATTGGAGGTGACGACGCTCTTGCCCGCCGCCAACGCCCTCCGGGTGAAGTCCAGGGCCACCCCGGCCCCGCCGATGGTCTCCACCACAATGTCCACCTCGGGGTCGTTTTCGATCACCCCGAAGTCCTTCACAAACCGGCCCGCGAAGGGGCTGTCCGGAAAATCCCGCACGTCCAGGATATACTTCAGCCGGATCAGGCCCTCCGCCTTCCGCTCTATGCTGCTCTCGTGCCCGGTAAGCACCTCCGCCACCCCGGAGCCCACGGTGCCGAAGCCCAAAATCGCCACATTTACCATAATACCGTCCTTCCTTTCCCTCAGAGCCTGTTTAAAATCTATCAAAACGCCATCCCGGCACATCTTTTTCCGCTGGACCGCATTGACTTGACTTGAAATACACAAAGTATTCCTGCGTCAAATCGCCTTGCCCAGCGAAAAAATCCGCCCCTGTCTGGCATTCCGCCAGATTTTAAACAGGCTCTCAGCCCGCTGGGATCTCGCAGCGGATCACCTCGGGCCGCTCCCGCAGCTCTCCCAGCAGCTCCTCCAGTCCCCCGGACAGCCCGCTGGTCTCCAGGCCCACCGTCACCGCCGCCGCGCCGCCGCCGGGGATGGCCTGGTTGATGGTCAGCACATTGCCCCCCCGGTCCGCCAGCAGGTTCAGCACGCCGGACAACGCCCCCGGCTGGTTGCGCAGGAGGATCTGGACGGTGACAATCCGCCCGTGGAGCATATCCTGGAAGGGCCGGATGGCGTCCTTATATTTATAAAACGCGCTGCGGCTGATGCCGGTGCGGCGGGTGGCGGCGTTCACCGTCCGCTCCTCCCCCGTCTCCAGCAGCCGCTTGGCCTCCGCCACCTTCAGGTAGATCTCCGGCAGTACGCCTGCCTCCACAATAAAATATCTGGGGCCCCGCTCCTGGTCCATCCTGTCCCACCCCTTCCCGGCTGTCTTTGTACTGTGGTCTATTGTACCACACACACGGACTATGCGCAATTCCGATTCTCCCCGCAAATGTGCCAAACCTGCCCCGTCCCCGCCGCCATTCTTCGGCACAATCATATAGCCGCCAGCGCGAAACGCCGCCCGCCGCAGGTGCGGCGGGCGGCGCGGGTCACGGCAGGGTGGGGCTTGGGTCCACCGCCGGGATATAGGATTCGTCCGGCGGCGTCTCAACGGGCGGCTCCGCGGTGGGATCCACCGGGGGCAGGGTAGGCTCTCCCGTCGCCGGGGGCAGGGTGGGATCCACAAAGGGATCGGTGGGCACCGGCGGGTCGGACGTGCCCGGCTCCGGCGAGACGCTGGGGTCCACCGGGGGATCGCTCTCCACCGGCTCCTCGGTGTGGACGTCGCAGGGCGACGCCCCCTCCTCCCCGCCCGCCCATCTCTGGTAGGTGCTCAGCAGGGCGTTGGTGTCCCCCACGGACACCGAGGGCACCTCCACCTCCCGCTGGAAGTCCACATAGCAGATGGTTTTCACCGTCTCCTCCGGGCAGAAGGGCCCCGGCGCGTGGAAGAACCCGCTGGGGGTGCCGTCCCCCTTCAGGATGGGGCTTTCCGTGCAGATCTGCACGGGGACGTGGCACACGCAGCTCTCGGCGGGGGCGTCCTCCCGGAGCAGGCGGAAGGACTGCACCCGGTTCCCCCGGGAGTCGTTGGCGCAGTTGCTCACCGCCCGCTTGCCGCAGTCCTTGCAGATGTCGTAGGTCCCCAGCTCCCCGGGGACGGGGAAGGGGGCGTTCTCCTTGCCCTCGTGGAGTATGGCCATCACCTTCTGCCACATGGTCACCGAGGGATTGACGTAATTGCTGTTGATCTTCTCGTTGTAGCGGTAGCCCGTCCACACCGCCGCGGTGTAGTAGGAGGTGTAGCCGCAGAACCAGTAGTTGAACACATCGTTGGTGGTGCCCGTCTTGCCCGCCACGGTCTGGCCGGATATGCGGGCCTTCCCCGCGGTGCCCATGGGGGAGGTCACCGCGTTGGACAGGTTGGAGTTGATATAGTAGGCCGTCCGCTCGCTGATGATCAGCTCCGGAGTGGTGCGGTGGTCCACGATGGTCTTGCCCGAGGCGTCCTTGATCTCCAGCACCGTGGTGGCGGGGTTGAAGGCCCCGTTCCGGGGGAAGGTGGCGAAAGCCGCCGCCATCTCAAAGGTGGTTACGCCCCGGGTCAGGCCGCCCATGGCAAGGGGGCTGCGGTCGATGTCCGAGTGGGTCTGCCCCCCGCTGTCCACATAGCTGTCCACCAGGGTGGTGATGCCGTACTTCTGCTCCAGGAAGTCGAAGGACGCCTGGGGAGTCACCTTCTCCAGCACCCGGACGGCCACGGTGTTCAGCGATTCGGTCAGACCGTCCCACACGGTGGTCAGGCCGTCGTACACCGGGAACACGTTGTAGGGCCACGGCCTTCCGTTGAGGAGCTGGGGGCTGTCGTCCACCACGGAGGCGGGCGTGATCAGCCCCATCTCAATGGCGGGGGAGTAGACGGACAGGGGCTTGATGGACGAGCCGGGCTGCCGCAGCGAGTGGATGGCGGGGTTCAGCCCCAGGTCCACCTCCTTCTCCATGGTGTTGCCGATGGCCACCACATAGCCGCTGGAATTGTCCACTACCGTGATGGAGGACATGAGCCGCTGGCCGGTTTTCCGGGACACCTGATCCAGGTTGGAGCGGTCGTTGAACACCGTGTCCACCGCCGCCTGCACCTCCGGGTCGTAGGGCACGAAGATGGACAGGCCGCCGCTGAACACCAGATGGTTGGCGGCCTTCTCGTTGATGTGCTGCTCCTCCATCAGGGCATCCACCGCGTCGCTGATCACCGCCTCCACATACCAGGAGTAACGGGGGGTGGCCTTGGACTTCGGCTCGGCCTGGGCGTCCTCCGGATTGTCCGGATCGTCCGTCCCGGCCTGGGCGTCCTTGGTGAACACCAGGGGGTAGGCGATGGCCGCGTCCCGCTCCGCCTCGGTGATATACCCCTTGTTGTCCCGGGCCTCGTCCGGCTTGGCCATCTCCTTCAGGATCAGCTCCTGCCGGGCCTTGTTATACTCCCGATTCGTCCACACCTCGCCGTTGTCAAAAATGTGCCCGCCGCAGGTCTCGCAGGTGCCGGGCTTCTCGTTCAGGTAGTAGTCCCCGCAGGATTTACAGGTGTACCGCACCACGTCCACCACGCCGTAGGGGGCGTAAAGGGAGGGGTTGTTGGTGATCCCCGCCAGACTGGCGCACTCCGCCAGGTTCAAGTCCCACACGTCCTTGCCGAAGTAGTACCGGGACGCCGCCTGCACGCCGTAGCAGTTGTTCCCCATGTAGATCCGGTTGAAATAGACGGTGAGGATATCCTCCTTGGAGTTGTTGTCCTCCAGATCCAGGGCGGTGAAGATCTCCAGGATCTTCCGGTTGACGGTGACGTCGGCATACTCGGTCAGGTTCTTGACCAGCTGCTGGGTGATGGTGGAGCCGCCCTGGATGTTGCCTCCGGTAAACATCCGCAGCACGCCGTTGGCGGTGCGCTTCCAGTCCACGCCGTGGTGCTGCCAGAACCGCTTGTCCTCGATGGCGACGAAGGCGTTGATCAGATCCTCCGGGATGTCCTTGTACTCGATGATCTCCCGGTTCTCCTTGCCCATCAGGGTCTGAAGCTCTCGCCACTGCCCGCTGGTCTTGTCCTCATAATAGATGATGGAGTTCTCGTTCAGGTTGTAGGCGGACAGGTCGATGTGGGCCTTGGGCATCACCGCCGTCTTGACATACACGGCGGCGTAGCACAGCAGCAGCGACCCGGTGATCACCCCCAGCAGCAGCAGGGTGCCCATCACCTGGAGGATGCGGATCAGGATGGTCACCCCGATGGGCCGGCGGCGTTTGCGGGCCATTTTACTGATGGGGCGCGTCTCCTCGCCGCGGTCCCGGGAGGGTTCCCGGCGGGGCGCGCCTTGACTTCTGTTTGTCTCTGGCATGGTTGAGATACCTCCGATGTAGTCATGCCGCCCGGGGGCGGTCCGGATTCCCGGCGTGCCGAAAACGTCCTTCTCCCCCGCCGGGTACGGTTTTTCGCGCAAGCATCATACTAAAAGCCGTTAATCGACAAATCTTTCCCTCTCGCCCGCCGCGCCCTGGCGGCCCGGCGGATTTGGTTATTATACCACAGCACTTCCAATTTGTCCACCCTGCCTGACTCTGCCTGATCCGACAGGATTTTCCCGGAAATTTTTTGAATCCCCCTTGCATTTTTCCGCCGCACCCGTTACAATAGGGGACGCGGAAGCAATCCGCCCACCAAAGGAGGACGGCAAGCCATGAGCGAAGAATACGGCCCCGATTTCGTCTCGGTCACCGACGACGAGGGCAATGAATTTGAATTGGAGCATCTGGGCACCCTGGAATACAAGGGCGGCGAGTACATGGCCTTCGTACCCGCCGACATGGACGAGGACGACGAGGACTTCGGCCTGATCCTGCTGCGGGTCGTGGAGCAGGACGGCGAGCAGCTGCTGGCCGACATCGACGACGAACAGGAGCTGAACGAGGTTTACGAGCAGTTTATGGAGGAGCTGTTCGCCGACGAGGAGGACGGGGAGGAATAACGCCCCCGGCGGCAGCCGGGAGGAACACGCGCCGCCTGTTCACAACAGCTCGGACGCGGCGCACCTACGCCCCACCTGTTCGCGGCTCACGACGGCTCGGACGCATTTCCCCTGCCAGGTTCTAACTACGTGTCCGCCCTTTTAAAACCCACATTTCTGAAACGGGACGCCCCCTCGCGCCGTGGCTCGCAGGCCTCCCGGCCCTCTCCGGAGGTGTCTGGACGTTGGAAGCGGTAAAGCGGCGCGGAGGCGACCCACCTGCATTGACGTGCAGGTTTTTAACGGGGCGGCACGGCCATGGCGGGGGTTTGGCCGCATCAGGCGGGAGGGCCTTGGCCCTCCCGCCCAGCGTGTCGAAAAGGTCTTTTCGACACGCTGGGTGCGGCTTTTTTGAACAAAGGGCGTTCAAAAAAGCCGTTGATTGGACGTGAAAGACACCCCTCCTGGGTTTCTTTCACACTATCTTCCTTCCCACCATCGGAACAGAAGCGGCTTTTTCGACAGTCTCAGGCGGGAGGGCCTTGGCCCTCCCGCCTTTTCAGATATTTTTCAGAGATCGATTTTTTTCTTGCAACCTCCGTCCCGCCATGCTATAATGTCTGCATTGCGCACATCACCGATGTGCCTTTGCGCCGTTGCGCACCCTATCACATGATTTACTGAGAGGATTGATCATACCATGAGCGCATCTCGAGAGAAAAAACAGCGTCAGGGCACGGGCCCGTCCGAAAAGGCCCTCCTGGCCCAGCAGCAGCAGGCCGCCCGCAAGCGCAAGACCATCACCTATACCGCCGTTGGCGTGGTGATCGCCGGGCTGGTGGCCGCCCTGCTGATCTGGAACTCCGGCTTCTTCCAGGCCCGGGCCACCGCCGCCACCGTGGGCGATGCCAGCCTGTCCACCGCGGAGCTGGGTTATTACTACCATGTCGCCCGCAACAGGTTTAACAGCACGATGTCCATGTTCGGCGGCAGCGGCCTGGATAACAGCAAGTCCGACGCGGAGCAGATGTATAACCAGGAGGAAAACAAGTCCTACCGGGACTACTTCCTGGAGTCCGCCCTGACCACCGCCCAGCAGGAGCTGGCCCTGTCCGCCGAGGCCAAGAAGAACGGCCACACCGAGGCCGAGGTCAAGGAGGACGTGGACGCCCAGATCAAGGCCTTCAAGAACCAGGCCGCGGCCTACGGCTACAGCTACTCCGCTTTCCTCAGGGCCAACTACGGCTCCTATATGAACGGCGGGCTGTTTGAGAAGGTCCTCACCCGCAACCTGCTGGCCCAGATCGCCGAGAACGAAAAGAGCAAGGAGCTGTCCGGCGGCTACTCCACCGACGACCTGGAGGCCTACTACAAGGAGGACGACCACGCCGACACCTACGACACCTTTGAATACTCCTATCTCTACTTCACCCCCGAGACGGTGGAGACCAAGGACGAGGACGGCAACGACATCGACGAGGAGAAGGTCAAGACCCTGAAGGAGCAGGCCCTGGCCGACGCCAAGGCCCAGGCCGACGAGGCCCTGAAGGCCCTCAAGGACGGGGACAAGCTGGCCGACGTGGCCAAGAAGTACGATCTGAAGGACTCCAGCATCGCCGACCACACCACTAACGTGGGCACCAGCGGCATTTCCTCCGCCATCAAGGAGGATCTGCTGAAGCTGAAGGAGGGCGAGTATAAGCTGGTGGAGAACGGCGAGAGCGGCTACTACGTCATCACCTTCCACGGCCGCGAGCGGGTGGACGAGGCCACCAAGACCGTCCGCCACATCCTGGTCACCGCGGATTACACCACCGGCGAGGACGGCAAGTACGTGGCCCCCACCGACGAGGCCTGGGCCGCCGCTAAGGAGAAAATGGACGCCATTGTGGCCGAGTTCGAGGGCGGCGATAAGAGCGAGGACTCCTTCGCCAAGCTGGCCAACGAGAAGTCCGCCGACAGCGACGGCACCGACGGCGGGCTGTATGAGGACGTGGCCCAGAACGAGTTCGTCTCCGAGTTCAATGACTGGATGTTCGACGACGCCCGCAAGCCCGGCGACACCGGGGTGGTGCAGCACTCCGCCGCCGAGGGTGCCTCCAGCGGCTACTACGGCTACCACTTCATCTACCTGGTGGGCGACGGCGAGGTCAAGTGGGCCAGGGACGTGCGCTCCGCCCTCACCGAGCAGGATCTGAAAGCCTGGAAGGAGGAGCTGGGCAAGGGCTTCCAGACCGCCCTGGCGGGAGGAGCCGATTACCTGGGCAATTAAGAGCCCGCATTCTCTAAGAAATTACAAAGCAGGGGCCGGATTTCCGGCCCCTGCTTTTCAGAAGCTGTACCAATCGCCGAAGTATTCAGATTTGCGAGTCAAAATTGCCGGTGGCAAGGCGAAAAATCGCGGGAATACTTTGTGTATTTCAAGATTTCTCAGGGGCCCCCGCAAAGCCGCCCTTCCGGCTTTGTGGGGAGAGGAAGGCAAAGGGAGCGCAGTATGAAATGCCCAAAGGGTATTTCATACGAAGCGGACTTTTGCCTGACGAGGCCAGCGGCAATTTGGGCCGCAAAGCTGGGTGCTGAGGCGGTTGGTACAGCTTCTTACAGGAGGCGTTCTCATGGACGAACAATTTATCCGTACCCGGATGCTGCTGGGCGGGGAGGCCATGGACAGGCTGAACGCCGCCCACGTGGCGGTGTTCGGGCTGGGGGGCGTGGGGGGCTGGTGCGCCGAGACCCTGTGCCGCTCCGGCGTAGGGGAGCTGACCCTGGTGGATCAGGACACCGTGTCCGTCAGCAACCTGAACCGACAGGCCGCCGCCCTCCACTCCACCGTGGGTATGGCCAAGGCGGAGGCCGCCGCCCTGCGGCTGGCGGACATCGCGCCGGACTGCGTCCTCCACCCCGTGGCCGCCCGGTACGAGGCGGACCGCCGGGAGGACTTCTTCCAAACCCGGTACGACTATATCGTGGACGCCATCGATCTGGTGAGCTGCAAGCTGGACCTCATCGAGACGGCCCACGCCCGGGGCATCCCCATCATCTCCGCCCTGGGCACCGGAAACAAGCGGGACGCCCAGCTTCTGCGCATCGCCGACATCGCCCAGACCGAGGGCTGCCCCCTGGCCCGGGTGGTGCGCAAGGAGCTGCGGAAGCGGGGCATTGCCCGCCATAAGGTGGTGTTCTCCCCGGAGCTGGCCTGCAACGCCGAGGAGGGGGACGAGGCCCCGCCCCCGGGACGCCGTTCTGTCCCCGCCAGCGCGATGTGGGTGCCCGCGGCGGCGGGGCTGCTGCTGGCCCAGGCGGTTATTCTGGAGCTTGGGGGGTGCGGCGGCTGATCCGCTCCCACCCCTTTTTCACCGCCAGCGCGCCGAGAAGCCCGCACAGGGAGCCGATCACCGCCCCCGCCAGCACGTCGCTGGGGAAGTGGACCCCCACGTACAGCCGGGACAGGCCCATCACCGCCGCCATGCACACCGCCGTGATCTTCATCCACCGCCTGGGCGCGGACAGGCACACGGCGATGGCAAAGGCAAAGGCGGCGTTGGTGTGCCCCGACGGGAAGGAGTTGGGGTCGTGCTCCGGCACCAGGTTGACGAAATTTTCAATCACCAGCCAGGGCCGCTCCCGCGCCACCAGGGGCTTGATGGTGAAGTTCACCACGATCAGACCAATCAGCATGGCGCACAACGCCGAAGCCCCCGCCCTCCGGGTGGGCTTGAAGAACAGCATCGCCAGCCCCAGCACGATGAACAGCATCCCCGTGTTCCCCAGCTGGGTGTAGAGCTTCAGCAGCGGGTCCAGCACCCCGTTCCGGACGTTCTGGGCGATCCAGACCAGGACCTGCTCGTCCAGCTGTTGGATGAAATCCGGCATCCTTATCCCTCCCCGCCTTGACCCGGGGGCCAAAGCTATGTATAATAAATTTGATCCACGTCCATTGTAACCCACGGCCTGCCCCATGGCAAGCCTTTTTGGAGGTCAAATATGAAAGTCATCCATCTGATCAGCGGCGGGGACACCGGCGGGGCCAAAACCCATATCCATACCCTGCTCCAGGGGCTGAACCGGCACATCCAGGCGGATATGGTGTGCTTCACCGACGGGCCCTTCACCCAGGAGGCCCGGGATCTGGGCATCCACACCGACGTGCTGTCCGGCAGCCCCCCCGCCGTGCTGAAGGCCCTCCGGGACAAGATCCGCCAGGGGGGGTACGACCTCATCCACTGCCACGGCTCCCGGGGAAACCTGATGGGGGCCCTGCTGAAGCGGTCCACCGGACTGCCCCTGGTGTCCACCGTCCACTCCGACCCCAGGATCGACTACATGGGCCGCCCCCTGGCCGCCCTCACCTTCGGCACCCTCAACAGCTGGGCTCTGCGGCGCATCCCCAACCACATCGGCGTGTCCCGGCCCATGGTGGATCTGCTCATCGACCGGGGGTACGACCCCCAGGCCGTGTTCGACATACCCAACGGCCTGGACTTCTCCAACCCCGCCGCCCAGCTCACCCGGCGGGAGTACCTGGATTCCCTGGGGCTGGACTGGCCGGACGATTCGGTGATCGCGGGCATCGCCGCCCGGCTGAACCCGGTGAAGGACATGGGCACCCTCCTGCGGGGCTTCGCCCTGGCCCGCCGGGAGCAGCCCAGGCTCCGCCTGATCATCGCCGGGGAGGGCGAGGAGGGCCCCGCCCTGCGCCAGCTGGCCCAGGAGCTGGAGGTGGCGGACGCGGTGTGCTTCGCGGGCTGGGTGGAGGACACCGACAGCTTCTACCACGCCCTGGACATCAACACACTCACCTCCCTGTCCGAGGGCTTCCCCTACTCCCTGCCCGAGGGGGCCAGGTTCGCCCTGCCCACCGTGGCCACCTGCGTGGGGGGCGTGCCCGCCCTTATCAAGCACAACGTCACCGGGCTGCTGTTCCAGCCCAGGGATCACGAGGCCCTGGCCCGCTGTCTGGCGGAGCTGGCCGCCGATCCGTCCCTCCGCCGCCGACTGGGGGACAAGCTGCTGGAAAAGGCCCGGGAGGACTACTCCATCGAGAACACCGTCCGGCGGCAGCTGGACATCTATGAGACCATCCTCCGCCGGAGGGCGAGGGCCTCCCGCCGGCGGGACGGCGTCATCCTCTGCGGGGCCTACGGTCAGAACAACGCCGGGGACGAGGCGGTGCTGAAGGCCCTGGTGGCGGAGCTGCGCTCCATCGACCCGGATATGCCCCTGTGGGTTATGACCCGGAAGCCCAAGGCCGCCCGGCGCGTCCACCGGGTGGGGGCCGTCTACACCTTCAACCTCCCCGCCTTCTGCCGCCGTATGTCCCGGTCCGTGCTGTACGCCAACGGCGGCGGCTCCCTGATCCAGGACGTGACCAGCCACCGCTCCCTGTGGTTTTACCTGTTCACCCTGTCCGCCGCCCGCCGCCTGGGCTGCAAGGTGATGATGTACGGCTGCGGCATCGGGCCGATCCAGTCCCCCCGGAACCGGAGGCGGGCGGGCCGGATCATCAACCGGAACGTGGACGCCATCACCCTCCGGGACCACGCCTCCCTGGACGAGCTGGCCGCCCTGGGGGTGGACCGCCCCCGGATTCAGGTGGCGGCGGACCCCGCCGTCTCCCTGCCCGCCGCCCCGGCGGAGGAGGCGGAGGCCGTGCTGGAGCAGGCGGGCCTGCGCCCCCGGGAGGGCCAGCGGTATCTGGGCGTCACCGTCCGGCCCTGGCCCGGCTTGGAGGACAAGCTGGACGTGTTCGCCCAGGCCATCGACCGCGCCTATGAAAAGCACCACCTGCTGCCCGTCTTTCTCCCCATCGAGGGAACCAAGGACGTGGCGGCGGCAAAAGAAGTGGCCGCCCGGCTGAAGCAGGCCCCCGCCGCCATCCTCCCCCCCTGCCCCACCTCGGAGCTGGCCATCGCCCTGTCCACCCGGATGGACGTGGCATTGTCCATGCGGCTCCACGCCCTCATCTTCGCCGCCGCCCGGGGGGTGCCCCTGGTGGGCGTGGTGTACGACCCCAAGGTGAACGCCTTCCTGGACTGCGTGGATCAGGATCTGTACGCCCCCCTGGAGGAGATCACCGCCGACCGCCTGTCCGCCCTGCTGGACGCCGCCGAGGAGCGCACCCGGGACCGGGCCGCACTGGCCGCCAAAACCGCCCGGCTGGTGGAGCTGGAGCGGATCAACCGGGAGCAGGCCGCCCTGCTGTTAGAGGAGGGCGCGCCGTGAAGCAGCTTCTCTGCCTGTCCTACGCCCCCTGGCGGGCCAGGGCCAACCGCACCCAGCAGCTGCTGGCCCGCCTGGGGGACGCCCGGGTCCTCTTTATCGAGCCGCCGCCCCCCAAGGGCGTCCCCAGGCCGGAGCAGGGCCGGCGGGTGCGGGAGCACATCACCGCCTACACCCTGCCCGTCCCCCTGCCGGGGCCCCGGGAGCAGTCCCTGTTTGCCCGCAGGCGGCTGGACCGGGCGGCGGACTTCCTCCAGAAAACCATGGCCAAGCACCGCTTCCAGGAGCCGGTGCTGTGGTGCACCGCCCCCGTCCACGCCCAGTTCCTGGACCGTCTGGCCTACCGGGGGGCGGTGTACGACTGCCACCGCTACTGGGACGAGTCCTTCCTGGAGCTGGAGAGCGACCTCACCCGCCACGCCGAGGTGGTGTTCGCCGCCTCCTTCGGGCTGATCCGGCGGCTGTCCCCCTGCAGCGACAACATCGCCCTGCTGCCCAACGGGGTGAATCCCCTGCTGTTTGCCCAGGGGGAGCACCCTGTCCCCCCGGCCCTGCAAAACCTCCCCGGCCGGGTGATCCTGGGGAGGGTGGGGGCGGTCACCGGAAAGGTGGATCTGGAGTCTCTGCTCTACGCCGCCCGCCGCCGCCCGGAGTGGACCTTCGTCCTCATGGGCCGGGCCACCAAGCCCGCCGCCCAGCAGCTCCAGGGCCAGGACAACATCATCCTCACCGGGCCGGTGAATTCCCTGGACCTGCCCGACTGCCTGTGCCGCTGCGACGTGCTGTTCGACCTGGCCCGCCTGGACCGCCGGGACAGCGACGTGGTGCCCGCCGCCATCTATGAGTATTTCGCCGCCGGAAAGCCGGTGGCCGCCGTCACCGACCCCAACGTGCCCGACCCCTACCCCCAGCTGATCCATTCCGCCTACGACGGGGCGGGCTTCCTCCGAGCCTGCCGGGACGCGCTGGACGAGGACCCCTCCCTGTCCGCCCAGCGGCGGGCCTTTGCCCAGCAGTCCTCCTGGGCGGAGCGGGCGGCCCAGGTGGCCTCCATTTTTGAGGCCGTGGGCCTGTTTTGATGGTTTCGCCATGGTTCGCCCCTCCCGCCCCCGGCGGATTGTATAAGCCTACGAAAATCCGCTGGCCCCTTGATTTTCAAGAATAATTTCGATAAAATAACGGTGAATTTTTTGGAGCGAGGTGCTGCGCCATGAAGCGTTCCGTCCGGGTCCGTCCGGTCTTTCGTCTCCGCGGCACCCTTGCGTCCAAATCCACCAACTAAGCCCAAAACAGGTCTGCCCGCACCCGCGCGGCGGCCTGTTTTACTTTTTGCAAGGAGGGTTTACTGTGAAAAAAGTCGCCGTCATCATGGGCTCCGACTCCGACTGGCCGGTGGTCAAGGGGGCCTGCGCCCAGCTGGAGGAGTTCGGCATCCCCTATGAGGCCCACATACTCAGCGCCCACCGCACCCCCGCCGCCGCCGCGGACTTCGCCAAGAACGCCCGCAGAAACGGCTTCGGCGTGCTCATCTGCGCGGCGGGCATGGCCGCCCACCTGGCGGGGGCCTTCGCCGGGAACTCCACCCTGCCCGTCATCGGCATTCCCATGGAGGGGGGAGCCATGGACGGCCTGGACGCCCTGCTGGCCACCGTCCAGATGCCCAGCGGCATCCCCGTGGCCACCGTGGCCATCAACGGGGCGAAAAACGCCGCGGTGCTGGCCGCCCAGATCCTGGCGGTGTCCGACGAGGAACTGGCCGCCAGGCTGGACCAAGCCCGGGAGAAGATGGCCGCCCAGATCGCCGAGAAGGAGGCCAGACTCCAGGCGGAGCTGGGCTGCTGAGGAGGGAACGCGGATGTCCCAGGAACTGTCCCGAGAGGAGCTGACCGAGCTGGTGAAGGCCATCCAGACCGTCCGGGAGCCAAAAACCGGGCGGACGCTCACCGAGGCGGAACACACCGCGCTGGTAGTCAAATTCGCGAAAGGCATCCCCCATCCCGGCGGGAGCGACCTGATCTACTATCCCCAGCTCGTCCAGGGCTTCCCGGAGGACCGGGAGCCCACCGTGGACGAGATCGTGGATATGGCCCTCAGGGGCTGACCGTCAGAACCAACAACAATTTTATTTTGGGAGGAAATTTACCATGGAAAACAAACTCGTTTACACCGGAAAGACCAAGAACGTCTACGCCCTGGACAACGGCAATTACCTGCTGAAGTTCAAGGACGACTGCACCGGGAAAGACGGCGTGTTCGACCCCGGCGAGAACTCCGTGGGCCTGACCATCGAGGGCGTGGGCGACGTGAACCTGCGTATGTCCATCTACTTCTTCGAGAAGATCAACGCCGCCGGCATCCGCACCCACTACGTCTCCGCCGACCTGGGGGACACCACCATGGAGGTGCTCCCCGCCAAGGTGTTCGGCAAGGGGCTGGAGGTTATCTGCCGCCACAAGGCGGTGGGCTCCTTCTTCCGCCGGTACGGCGAGTATATTGAGGAGGGCGCGGACCTGCCCGCCTACGTGGAGACCACCTTCAAGAACGACGAGAAGGGCGATCCCCTGGTGACCAAGGACGCCCTGGTGGCCCTGGGCGTCATGACCGAGGCCCAGTATGACGACATCAAGGACATGACCCAGAAGATCACCCAGATCGTGGCCGACGACCTGAAGGCCAAGGGCCTTGTCCTCTATGACATCAAGTTCGAGTACGGCTACGACGCCGACGGAAAGGTGATGCTCATCGATGAGATCGCCTCCGGCAATATGCGCGTTTACAAGGACGGGCAGTATATCGACCCCATGACCCTGTCCAAGCTGTTTTTCGCCTGAGGGCTAATATAGGTAAGGAGGCTCTTTATGGGCGGATTCTTCGGCGCGATCTCCAAGCGCGACGTCAGCCTTGACATCTTTTTCGGGGTGGACTACCACTCCCACCTGGGCACACGCCGGGGCGGCATGATCCTCTACGATGAGCAGGACGGCTTTCAGCGGCAGATCCACTCCATCGAAAACACCCCCTTCCGCACCAAGTTCGAGAAGGATCTCCGGGACTTCCACGGCTGCGCGGGCATCGGCTGCATCAGCGACACCGACCCCCAGCCCCTGCTGGTGCGCTCCCACCTGGGGCTGTACGCCATCTCCACCGTGGGCATCATCAACAACGCCGACCAGCTGGTGTCGGACTACTTCAACGGCCATGCCCGGCAGTTCATGGCCATGAGCTCCGGAAAGGTCAACTCCACCGAGCTGACCGCCGCCCTCATCAACCAGAAGGACACCCTGGTGGACGGCATCCGGTACGCCCAGGAGGCCATCGACGGCTCGTCCACCATCCTCATACTCACCCCGGAGGGCATTGTGGCCGCCCGGGACAGGCTGGGCCGCCTTCCCGTGCTCATCGGGCAGAACGCCGAGGGCTGCTGCGTGTCCTTCGAGTCCTTCGCCTGCACCAAGCTGGGCTACGACAGCGCGTACGAGCTTGGCCCCGGCGAGATCGTCCGCATCACCCCCGAGGGCTGGGAGACATTGGCCCCCGCCGGGGAGAATATGCGGATCTGCGCCTTTTTGTGGACCTATTACGGCTACCCCAACTCCAACTACGAGGGAAAGAACGTGGAGGTCATGCGCTGCCGCAACGGGGAGATCATGGCCCGCTCAGAGAAGGCGGCGGGCACCCTGCCCGACGTGGACTGGGTGGCGGGGGTGCCCGACTCCGGCGTGCCCCACGCCATCGGCTACGCCAACGCCAGCGGCAAGCCCTTCGCCCGGCCCTTCGTGAAGTACACCCCCACCTGGCCCCGGTCCTTCATGCCCGCCAGCCAGAAGGTGCGGGAGCAGGTGGCCAAGATGAAGCAGATCCCTGTGCCCGAGCTGATCCAGGGCCGGAAGCTGCTCTTTGTGGACGACTCCATCGTCCGGGGCACCCAACTGCGGGAGACGGTGGACTTCCTGTACGGCGCGGGGGCCAAGGAGGTGCATATGCGCTCCGCCTGCCCCCCCATCATGCACGGCTGCAAGTACCTGAACTTCTCCCGGAGCAATTCCTCCATGGAGCTGCTGGCCCGCCGCATCGTCCAGGAGCTGGAGGGGGACGAGGGGCAGCAGCACCTGGACGAGTACGCCGATTCCGGCACGGAGCGGGGCCGGTGCCTGCTGAAGGGCATCTGTGAGAAGCTGGGCTTCGACTCCCTGGGCTACCAGTCCCTGGACGGACTGCTGGAGGCCATCGGCATCGACCGGGACAAGATCTGCACCTACTGCTGGACGGGTAAGGAGTAACTGCGGTGGTACATTTTGGTGTAAACCTTAAAAACAAGCACGATGGATTTTATTTAACGCGTGAAAACTATATGACAATTAACACCAAGAGCTCCTTTGGTGATAATGCTATATATGACTCCGAATATTGTAAAAAGCATTCTGAAGATTGTTTGAAAAATTTTGATATTAATATGGAGCATTTTCACTCCTTAGATTCCAGCAATTTTAACCAGGAGCTTACCAATTTTCTATACAAATTCAAAGAATTTCTATAAATGAGCAAATTCAGGAATTGACGAAAGCAGTCCGGCAGAGGTGAAGGCCGATGTGGAAGGGCACAATATGGCCAAGACCGCAGGAAA
>ERZ779632.297-NODE-297-length-32209-cov-16.317908_pt1 | contig 32209 bp, 35 predicted proteins | sample MGYA00514194_ERZ779632 | MGnify/ENA primary metagenome ERZ779632 (study PRJEB29562, sample SAMEA4376704) | mouse gut metagenome | isolation source: Cecum | study: EMG produced TPA metagenomics assembly of the A DSS colitis mouse model was used to assess the... | reverse complement strand
TCCGAGGATCTGTGCAGGACGCTCACGGTGCTGGATAGGCTTGGGGTGCTGGGGTGAGATATTTGCTATAGGCGCTTTGATCGACCGGGCCGGGAAATAATTCCCGCCCCGGTCGTAAAGTTTGCGGCCACCTAAAATTAGCCTTTTTAATATTAACCAACAGGGAATTGGGCGGGGAAAACCGTAGCCACCGCCCGGGGGGAGTACGTATTCAAGGGGCGGGAATACCAGCTCGTCGACCTGCCCGGCACCTACTCGTTGGCCGCCCACTCCCAGGAGGAGGCGGTGGCCCGGGACTACATCGAAAGCGGCCAGGCGGACGCGGTGGTGGTGGTGTGCGACGCCACCTGCCTGGAGCGCAACCTGATTTTGGTGCTCCAGGTGCTGGAGCTGACGGGAAAGGTGCTGGTGTGCGTCAACCTGCTGGACGAGGCCCGGCGGCTGGGGATTCAGGTGGATCTGCCCGCCCTGTCCCAGCGGCTGGGTGTGCCTGTGGTGGGCACCGCCGCCGGGCGGCAGGAGGGGCTGGACGAGCTGAAAGGGGCCATCGCCCGGCTGGTTGTGGAGGACGCCCCTGCCGCCTCCCGGCGGGAACCCCGGGAGCGGGTCACCCTGGCCGAGCGGTACGCCGCCCAGGTGGTGCGGGGGGAACGGGCGGACCGCCTGCGCCGCCAGCGGCGGCTGGACCGCTTGCTTACATCCAAATCCACCGGCATCCCCCTGATGCTGCTGCTTTTCGGGCTGGTGGTGTGGCTGACGGTGGCGGGGGCCAACGGGCCGTCGGCTTTGCTCACCGCCCTGTTTGCCCGGCTGGGGGAGGCGCTGGAGGGCTGGCTGGCGCCCGCCCCGCCCTGGCTGTCCGGCATCCTGCTGGACGGGGTGTACCGGGTCACCGCCTGGGTGGTGGCGGTGATGCTGCCGCCCATGGCCATCTTCTTCCCCCTGTTCACCCTGCTGGAGGACCTGGGCTACCTGCCCCGGGTGGCCTTCGTCATGGACCACGCCTTCCAGAAATGCCGGGCCTGCGGGAAACAGTGCCTGACCATGTGCATGTCGATGGGCTGTAATGCCTGCGGGGTCACCGGCTGCCGCATCATCGACAGCCCCCGGGAGCGGCTTATCGCCATCCTTACCGCCTCCCTGGTGCCCTGCAACGGCAAATTCCCCACCCTGATCGCCCTCATCACCATCTTTTTTGTGGGCGGACGGACGGGGGCCCTGGCCTCGCTGGAGGGGGCGGCGCTGCTGCTGGCCACCCTGGTGCTGGGGGTGGCGGGGACGCTGGGCTGCTCCCGGCTGCTGTCGGCCACGGTGCTCAAGGGGATGCCCTCCTCCTTTGCCCTGGAGCTGCCCCCCTTCCGCAGGCCCCGGGTGGGGGAGGTGATTGTCCGCTCGGTGCTGGACCGCACCTTGTTTGTGCTGGGGCGGGCGGTGGCGGTGGCCGCCCCGGCGGGGGCGGCGATCTGGCTGCTGGCCAACGTCACGGTGGGGGACGCCTCCCTGCTGGCCCGCTGCACCGGCTTTCTGGACCCCTTTGCCCGGTGGTTTGGGCTGGACGGGGTGATCCTCATGGCCTTCATCCTGGGCTGGCCCGCCAACGAGATTGTCCTGCCGGTGATGCTCATGGCCTACCTGTCCGCAGGTAGCCTGGTGGAGTTTGACAGCCTGGCCGCCCTGGGCCGGCTGCTGGCCCAGCAGGGCTGGACCTGGCTGACGGCGGTGTGCGCCATGCTGTTTTCCCTGTTCCACTGGCCCTGCTCCACCACCTGCCTCACTGTCTACAAGGAGACGGGCAGCGTGAAGTGGACGGCGCTGGCCGTCGCCCTGCCCACGGCGCTGGGGCTGGGGCTGTGCTTTGTGGTGACGGCGGCGGCGCGGCTGCTGGGCGTGGGATGAGGGGAGCCGGTGCCAAGAGAACGGGCGGCGGGGGCGTGCCCCCGCCGCCCGCTGCCTATGCCCAAAAAAGTCTTGACATTGGTATGAAATCGTACTATACTATTTATATCGTATGATTTCGTACCATATGGGGGGATTTGCATGGGCGGCATGTCAAAGGAGCTGAGGCGGTTCAACTATCTGATGGGGGAGATCGACGCGGCCTATCACGAGGCGGCGCTGAACCTGGGCCTGTCCGACAGCGCGATGCAGATCCTCTATGTCCTGTGCGGGTGCGGCGGCAGCTTCCGCTGTTCCCTGCGGGAGGTGTGCCTGCGCAGCGGGCTGAGCAAGCAGACGGTCAACTCCGCCCTGCGCAAGCTGGAGGGGGAAGGGCTGGCCTTTCTGGAGCCCACGGGGGCTAAGGGCAAGGACGTGTGCCTGACCGGCGCGGGCCGGGCGCTGGCGGAGGGCACCGCGGCGCGGCTCATCGCGGTGGAGGACGCGATCCTGGGCAGCTGGCCGGCCGGGGACGTGGAAAAATACCTCTCCCTGACGGAACAGTACCTGACAGCCTTCCGAAAGGAGGCAAAACGCCTTGGGAACCGCTGACGGGCCCCGGCTGTGCCGGGAGCCGCCGGCGGGTTCAAATTTTCTACAGGAGCGGGAAACGCCATGATACAGTTATCCGACCACTTCAACTATAAGCGCCTGCTGCGCTTCACCTTTCCATCCATCGTCATGCTGGTATTCACCTCCATCTACGGGGTGGTAGATGGTTTTTTTGTGTCCAACTATGCCGGAAAGACCCCCTTCGCCGCAGTAAACTTCATCTTCCCGGTGTTGATGATCCTGGGCTGCGCCGGGTTCATGTTCGGCACCGGCGGCAGCGCCCTCATTGCCAAAACCCTGGGGGAGGGGGCGAAGGAGAAGGCCAACGGGGTCTTCTCCCTGCTGGTCTATGCCGCCGCCGCGTGCGGCGCAGTGCTGGCGGCGGCGGGCTTTGCCCTCATGCCGGCCATCGCCGCCGGGCTGGGGGCCCGGGAGCAGCTGCTGGAGGACAGCGTACGCTACGGGCGGATCATTGTCCTGGCCCTGCCCTTTTACATCCTCCAGTCGGAGTTCCAGTGCCTGTTTGTCACGGCGGAAAAGCCCAAGCTGGGGCTTGCGGTCACGGTGGCGGCAGGGACGGTGAACATGGCGCTGGACGCGCTGTTCGTGGGCGTTTTCCGCTGGGGGCTGGAGGGCGCGGCGGCGGCCACCGCCGTGAGCCAGCTGGCGGGGGGCGTAATCCCGCTGGCCTATTTCGGGCGGCGCAACGCCAGCCTGCTGCGGCTGGGCCGGTGCCGCGCGGACGGGGGGGTTCTGCTGAAAGCCTGCGCCAACGGCGCGTCCGAGCTGATGAGCAACATCTCCATGTCGGTGGTCAGTATGCTCTACAACGCCCAGCTCATGGCCAAGGCGGGGGAGGACGGCGTGGCCGCCTACGGTGTGCTGATGTATGTCAGCCTGATTTTCCAGGCTATTTTCATCGGCTATTCCGTGGGGGCGGCCCCCATCGTGGGCTACCACTACGGCGCGGGCAACCGGGAGGAGCTCAAGGGCCTGCTGCGGCGCAGCGCGGTGCTGATCGGCGGGTTTTCCGTGGTGATGTGCCTGGCGGGGGAGGGGCTGGGCAGGCCGCTGGCCGTCCTCTTTGTGGGATACGACCAGGGGCTGCTGGACATGACCGCCCACGCCTTTTCCATCTTCTCCCTCTCCTTCCTGTTCTCCGGGCTGGCCATTTTCGGCTCCTCCTTTTTCACCGCCCTCAACGACGGGCTGACCTCGGCGCTGGTCTCCTTTTTGCGCACCCTGGTGTTCCAGTGCGCCGCCGTCCTGGTGTTCCCGCTCCTCTGGGGGCTGGACGGGATCTGGTGGTCCATCGTGGCGGCGGAGGTGATGGCGGTGGCGGTGACGCTGGCCTTCCTGGCGGGCAAGAGGAAAAAGTACGGCTATCTGTGAGGGGGCCGCCTTCTCCGCTTGCAATTCCCGGCGGGGTCTGGTATAATCGTTCCAAATTCCGCCTGCCCGCGCCCTTCGGGCTGTGCGCAACCGACTGCAAATGGAGGGGTTAACATGTCCGTTAAAATCACCGCCACCAGCACCTGCGACCTGCCCGCCCAGCTGCTGGAGCGCTATCAGATCACCATGGTTCCCCTGTATGTGTCCTTCGGCGGGGGCACTTACCGGGACGGCGTGGACGCCGCCCCCGAGGATATCTTCCGCCACGTGGAGGGGGGCGGGCAGCTGCCCTCCACCTCCGCCGTCAACATCGCCGACTACCAGGAGCTGTTTGCCCGGCTCTCCCCCCAGTATGACAGCGTGCTTCACATCACCATCGGCAGTGAGTTCTCCTGCTGTTACCAGAACGCCCTGGTGGCGGCGGAGGACTACCCCAACGTGTACGTGGTGGACTCCCGGAACCTGACGGTGGGCCAGGGCATCCTGGCGCTCAAGGCGGCCCAGGCCGCCCAGCGGGGGGACGGCATTGAGGACATTTTGAAGATGCTGGACGGCATGACCGGACGGGTGGACACCACCTTCGTGGTGGACAAGCTGGACTATCTGGCCAAGGGGGGGCGGTGCTCTTCGGTGGTGGCGCTGGGGGCCAACCTGCTGAAGCTGAAGCCCTGCATCGTCCTCTCCGATGGGAAGATGGCGGTGGGCAAAAAGTACCGGGGCGCTTTCGACAAGGTGCTGCCCGACTACGTGCTGGACCAGCTGTCCGGCAAGGATGTGGATCTGGACCAGATTTTCGTGGTATCCACCCGGTGCGACCCCAGCATCCCGGAAAGCGTGTGCGATATGGTGCGGCAGTTCGGCTTCCGGGAGGTGGTCACCGCCGTGGCGGGGTGCACCATCTCCTGCCACTGCGGCCCCAACACCCTGGGGATCATCTTCCTGCGCAAGTAGAGCCCGCCCTGCCCGAGGGGTGGGGCCGCTGTCCCAGGCCTGCCAAGGGGATCGTCTCCCTGCGTAGGTGGCGGGCCGCCCCGGGGGGCGTTTCACGTGAAACGTTAGTTCTATATCGAGAGATGAAAAAGCCCGTCGCCGGTGATCCGGCGGCGGGCTTTTTCGGGTTCATCCGGCTTTCTGGGTGAGCAGCCCGATAGCGGCCTGGAGCTGGGCGTCGTCCGCCCCGCCCAGGGCCGCGCCCTCGGGAAGGGGCAGCTCTACGTCGGGGGTGAGGCCCTCGCCGATGAGGGAGTGGCCGCTGCCGGTGCAGTAGGCGGCGGTGGACAGCCCCACCCCGCCGCCGTTGAGCAGGGGGAAGGTGATCTGGGAGTATCCCTTGCCGGAGGTGGGCTCGCCCACGATGGGGGCCCCCGCGCTCTCCCGGAGCTGGGCGGCCAGCAGCTCGGCGGCGGAATAGCTGTCCTTGTTCACCAGCACCGCCATGGGCAGGTCCACGCAACTGGCGTCCGACTGGGTGACCGACTCAAACCACCACCGGGGCCTGTGGGTGAACACCGGCCCCTCGGGGAGCAGGTAGTCTAAAATATGCTCCAGCTCGGAGACGTACCCGCCGGGGTCGTTGCGCACGTCCACGATGAGACTGGAGGCCCCCTGCGCCAACAGGGCGTCCACCTCCTGCGTGAAGCTGCCGGCGGAGCCGGAGTAGAAGTTGTCCAGCTTGACGTAGCCCACTCCCCCCTCCAGCAGCTTCCCGCTGGCGGAGGGGCTGTGGACGGCGGCGCGGGTGCACACCGCCTCCCGCACGGCCCCGTCCGCCCCCAGCAGGGTGAGGGTTACCTGGACGCCCGCCTCCCCTCGGATGAGCTCAGAGCCCTGCTCCCGGCCGTCCCCGGCGATGGACTGGCCGTCCACGGCGGTGATGACGTCGCCGGGGACCACCCCCGCCTTGTCCGCGGGGCCGCCCCTGGTCACCGACTGGACCAGCAGGCCCTCCTCCCGCTCATAGGTGACGGTGACGCCCACCCCCACATAGCTGTTGGCCCGGCGCTGGTTGGTGGCCTGGTAGCGCTCCCGGTCCAGGTAATAGGACCAGCGGTCGCCCAGGCCGTCCACAAAGGCGGCCAGCCCCGCGTCCACAGCCTTGCCCAGGTCGGCGTCCGCCTCCACAAAGGCGAACCGGGCCAGCAGGTAGGTCTGCACCATGGTCAGGCCGCTCTTCCCCAGCAGGGCGCACCACACTCCGGCGGACACGGCCAGGGTGAGCACCACCGTGATGAGGATTTTGACCCAGCCTGCCAGCTGCCAGCCCCGCCGCTTGCGGGTGTATACCGTCTGCTCCTCCATGATTGCAAAACCTCCTTGCCGAAAATGGGCCAGGGGCGCGGGTTTTCCCCGCGCCCCTGGGTTTTATGCCGTTGATACGGGCTGCGTGCTCAGCCGCCGTTCATCTTCCCGCCGCTGGGTGAGGTAAAGGTCATGCCGGGATAGAGCTTGAGCACATCGTTGCGCACGCCGTTCACCCGCAGCTCGAAGTGGAGGTGGTTGCCGGTGGAGCGGCCCGTGGAGCCCACGTAGCCGATGATCTGGCCCTTCTGCACGGTCTGCCCCTCCTGGACGATGGGCACCTGGTTCTGGTGGGCGTACAGGGTGGCGTAGCCGCTGCCGTGGCTGATGATGCAGTAGTAGCCGTAGGACGAGGCGTTTTTGTTCTTGTTCACGGTGGTGACGATGCCGGTCTTGGCGGCGTAGATGGGGGTGCCGCCGGGGGCGGGTATGTCGGTGCCGGTGTGGTTGTCCCGCTTGCCGGTGAAGGGGTCGGGGCGGCTGCCGAACAGGGAGGAGATCTTATACCGCCCGGGCAGGGGCCAGTACCAGTCGCCGCTGGTCATGTTGGCGTTCTGCTGGGCTTCCAGGGCGGCCAGCTGGGCGGCGTATTTGCGCTCGGCCTCCTTCAGCTCCTTATTGATCTGGGCCTCGCTGTCCGCCAGCAATTTGGCCTTGGCGGCGTACTCGCTCTCGGAGGCGGCGATCTGGCTGAGCAGGGCCTGGGCCTGGGCGCGCTGATCCTCCAGCTCGGCCTTGCGCGCTTCCAGATCCTGCTGCACCTCGGCCTGGGCGGCCCGTCCGGCGGCCAGGTCGTCCCGGGCCGCCCCTAGCTGGGCCTGGGTGGCGTTGAGCTGGTCGATGATGCGGTTGGAGTAGTCCATGATGTCGGTGATAATCATGGCGGAGTCCAGCATCTCGGCGAGGCTGGACGCCTCGAACAGGATGGACAGGTAGGACGTGCCCCCCGTCTCCTCCATCCAGCGCACCTGGCGGTAGAACTCCTGGTACTGCGCCTCTTCCTGCGCCTCCAGGCGCTGTATATCGGCCTCCTTTTCGGCGATCTGGAGGTCGTACCGGTCCAGCAGGGCCTGGCTGGTGTTGATCTCCTCCTCGGTGAGCACCACCTGGCTCTGGATGAGCTCCACCTGGGCCTCGGCCTGGCTGAGGTCGTCCCGGATCTCGGCCAGCCTGGCCTGGACCTCCTTCTTCTGGGCCTGGATGTCGCTGAGATCGTCCTTGATGTTCTGGATATCCTGCTTGGTCACGTCGGCATAGGCGATGGCGGCCAGAGCGGACGCCAGCAGGGACAAAAGCAGCACCGCTGCCAGCACGATGACGATGATTCGCTGGGTCTTTTTATTCATAGCGGCCTCCTGACAAAGCGGGTCAGACGTGAAGGAACTTGCGGATGGCGAAGCTGGAGCCCAGCGCGCCGATGATGGAGCCGGCCAGCAAAAACACCTGGAGCACCCGGGTCCAGATGAACCGGAAATCCAGCAGGGTAAACAGGGTTGTGGCGCCGTTCTCCGTCAGCGCCCTGCACACGGCGGCATACGCCCCCCACTGGAGGAAGAAGGCGGCCAGGGCCCCCATCAGCCCCAGGATCAGCCCCTCCACGATGAAGGGCCAGCGGATGAAGCCGTCGGTAGCGCCGCACATCTTCATGATGGCGATCTCCTCCCGCCGGGAGAAGGCGGCAAGGCGGGTGGTGTTGGAGATGATGAACAGCGACACCGCCGCCAGGATGCCGATGAGCACCCAGGCCAGAGCGGTGACGGCGTTGCGCACTGCCACGAAGCCCTCGGCCACCTTGCTCTCCGCCCGGTAGTTTGCCACGCCGGGCAGGGCCCGCACCGCGTCCACCGTCTCGGTGAACCGCTCCAGGTCGGCCACGCGGACGGACAGCCGGTCCCGAATCACCCCGTCGGGCAGGTTGGCGTACAGCCCCTGGTGCTCCCGGCCCTCCAGGAATTTGGCCTTGGCCTCGTCGGCGGAGATGAAATCCACCTGCGCCACGTTGTCCACCTGCCGCACCCGCTCCATCAGCTGCTCGATCTGCTGGCGGGAGAAGGACTCGTCCACGTAGACCAGAAACTCGTTTTCCTCCTCCAGGCGGCTGAGCTGCTCGTCCACGTTGACGGCCAGCAGGGAGAAGGAACCCATGATGATGAGGCAGGCCACGATCATGCACACCGCGGCGAAGGACATCAGGCCGTGGGAGAAGATGCTCACAAAGCCCTCTTTGATGAAATAGCCCAAGTTGAATTTTCTCATGCCCTGTAGTAGCCTCCCTGACCGTCCCGTATCATCTCGCCGTCCTTGATGGCCACCACCCGCTTGGAGAAGCGGTTGACCAGGTCCCGCTCGTGGGTGACCACCAGCATGGTGGTGCCCATGGCGTTGATCCGCTCCAGCAGCGTCATGATCTCCAGGGAGCGCCGGGGATCCAGATTGCCGGTGGGTTCGTCGGCGATAATCATGCTGGGGTTGTTCACCAGCGCCCGGGCGATGGCCACCCGCTGCTGCTCGCCGCCGCTCATCTCGTTGGGGAAGGCGTCCTCCTTGCCGTCCAGCCCCACCAACTCCAGCACGTAGGGGATGCGCTTGCGCATCTCCCGGCTGCTGGCGCCCACGGTGCGCATGGCGAACTCCAGGTTGCCCTGCACCGTCTTTTTCTCAATGAGCCGGAAATCCTGGAAGATGACGCCCAGGGTGCGCCGCATGTGGGGGATCTGCCAGCGGCGGATGTTGTTCAGGTTATAGCCGTTGACGATGACCCGGCCGTGGGAGGCGGTGACCTCCGCGGTGAGCAGCTTGACGATGGTGGACTTGCCCGAGCCGGACGGGCCCACCAGGAATACGAATTCCCCGTCCTCAATGCGCAGGTTGATCCCCCGCAGGGCCTTGGTGCCGTTGTCGTATTCTTTATGTACGTCGATCAATCGTATCATGGGCCCGCATCTCCGTGTCATAGTCAAGGTCTTGCCCATCCCCGCGCGGACGGAATCATCTTTATATTATATCGGGTTCCCCCGGGCATGTCAACCGGGAAGGGCGGCTTTCCAAAAATACCCGCGGGACGGACGGAGGGAATGTTTGGGGCGGGGGGCGCATAGGTGTGGGTGAGGTGATGGACGTGGTGGGCCAGATAGAGCTGCGCCGGGAGAAGGGGCGTTTCCGGCTGGAGGAGGTATGGCTGGGGCCGCTGGCGGTGATGCGGGCGGCGGTGTATGAGCCGGAGGGGCTGGCCCCCTGGCGGCTGGCGCGGCGGCTGCGCCGGGCGGAGCGGGCGCTGGCGCAGGCGGGGGCGGGCCGGGTGGTGCTGGGGCGGGATTTCCCCTATGGGGACAGGCTTGCCCTGCTGCGCCCGGTGGACCCGCTGCCCTTCTGGCGGGGGTGCGCCGACGTGCTGGCCCTGGGGGCGCTGGAGGCGGAGGGGGCGCCGCCAAGCCGGGGACGGGCGGCGCTGTCCGCCCCCCGGCTGTGCCCCGAGCTGGAGCGGGCGGCGGAGCGGCTGTGCCCCCGGGTGCGGGGGCTGCTCATCGACGCCCCCGGCGGGGAGGACTACGCCCGGTATCTCCAGGCGAAGTTCGGCCTGCCGGTGACGCCCCCCGCAGCGGGGGCGGACGTGACCGTGGCCTTTGGCCCGGTTGGGGGGCGCTGGGGGCGGAGGGTGGAGCTGTACCAGGGGGGGACGCTGGGGGGCCTTACCCCCGCGGCGGAGGGGGTGGAGCTGCCCCCAGACTGCGAACAGCAGGTGCTGGCCCTGCTGTGGGAGCGGGGGGAGGTGGGGAGGGGGGAGCTGCGGGCGGTTCCGGCGGAGGGGCGGGCCTGGGCCGGGGGCTAACCACGATGGGCCACATAACGGTCATGGGGCATATCAACGCCCCTGTAATGCTTAACCGAGCGGTCCGCAACGGCCATGCCGTTTCTGAGTGCCACCCGCTGGGAGGGAATATTGGTGTCCCGAATAATGGAGCAAACCTCGTCCGCTTGCAGCACGTCAAAGGCGTACTGCTTACATGCCTTGGCGGCCTCCGTGGCATAGCCCCGGCGCCAGTATCTGCGTTCAAAGAGATATCCCACCTCCAGCACTTCTCGGTTCTTCCACGGCTGCATGGTGAGCCCGCACTGGCCGATCATCTCGTTCGTCTCCTTCAAAATCACTGCCCACAGGCCAAAGCCCCACGCCTGATAACGGGCGATCTGCCGATCAAGCCACTCCTGCACCTCGCCGTCGGTGAACGCTCCTTCGTAGGCATACATCGCCTCGTCATCCTGCAAAATCCTGCACAGGGAGCGGAAATCGCCCTGATCCATCTCCCGCAGGTACAGCCTCTCTGTCTCCAGTATCATTTCTGCCTCCCAAATCTCCTGATGTCAGGAATTCACGATAAAACACCGCCCGCCGGAAAGCGTCGGCTCTCCGGCGGGTGGCTGTGCTCAAAACTTCGCCCCGCCGAACTCGGACAGGGTGACGGACTTGTTGCGCTCCGCCGTCCAGTTGATGGACCACTGGGAGGCGAACAGGAGGAGCTGGTTCTGCCGGTAGTCCTCCACCAGCATGGCGTCGCCGGGGAGGGTGAGCTCGTCGGCGCGCAGGGGCCCGTCCCCGTCGTGGTGGAGCCAGCGCAGGTACTCGTAGGGCAGGCCCTCGGCGTACAGGTCCACGCCGTACTCGTTTTTCAGGCGGTATTCCAGCACGTCGAACTGCAAGGTGCCCACAACGCCCACGATGACCTCCTCCATGCCGGAGTAGGGGGTCTTAAAGATCTGGATCGCGCCCTCCTGGGCGATCTGCTCCATCCCCTTGAGGAACTGCTTGCGCTTCATGGTGTCCAGGGGCCGCACCCGGCGGAAGTGCTCCGGGGCGAAGGTGGGGATGGGGTCGAATTGGAACTTGTGGGCCGCGGTGCACAGGGTGTCGCCGATGGAGAAGATGCCCGGGTCAAACACGCCGATGATGTCCCCGGCGTAGGCCTCCTCGATGATCTCCCGCTCCGCCGCCATGAGCTGCTGGGGCCGGGAGAGCTTCAGCTTTTTGCCCCCCTGGACGTGGTAGACCTCCCTGTCCGCCTCGAACTTGCCGGACACCACCCGCATGAAGGCGATGCGGTCCCGGTGGGCCTTGTTCATGTTGGCCTGGATTTTGAACACGAAGGCGGAGAAGCCGTCGTCGAAGGAGTCGACGAGCTCGTCCCCGGCGGTGCGGGGGAGGGGGGCGGTGGTCATGCGGAGAAAGTCCTCCAGGAAGGGCTCCACGCCGAAGTTGGTCAGCGCCGAGCCGAAGAACACGGGGGAGAGCTGCCCGTGGCGCACCCGGTCCATGTCGAACTCGCAGGAGGCCCCGTCCAGCAGCTCGATCTCATCGCTGAGCTGGTCCCGGTAGGACTGGCCGATGAGGTTGGCCAGCTCGGGGTCGTCCAAGGATACCTCAGTGGCGGTGGCCGCTTTGGAGCCGCCGTTGGAGGTGAAGTGGATGATGCGCCTGCGCTCCCGGTCGTAGACGCCCTGGAACGCCTTGCCGCAGCCGATGGGCCAGTTGACGGCGTAGGTGTCGATGCCCAGCTCGTGCTCCAGCTCCTGGCACAGCTCGAAGGGGTCCCGGGCCTCCCGGTCCATCTTGTTGATGAAGGTGAAGATGGGGATGTCCCGCATGGCGCACACCTTGAACAGCTTCCGGGTCTGGGCCTCCACGCCCTTGGCCCCGTCGATGACCATCACGGCGCTGTCCGCCGCCATCAGGGTGCGGTAGGTGTCCTCGGAGAAGTCCTGGTGGCCGGGGGTGTCCAGGATGTTGATGCAGAAGCCCTCGTACTGGAACTGCATGACGGAGGAGGTGACGGAGATGCCCCGCTGCTTCTCAATCTCCATCCAGTCGGAGGTGGCGGCCCGGGCGTTCTTTTTGCCCTTGACCACCCCCGCCTGGGCGATGGCCCCGCCGTAGAGCAGGAATTTCTCCGTCAGGGTGGTTTTGCCCGCGTCGGGGTGGGAGATGATGGCGAAGGTTCTCCGCCGCTTGATTTCGGTTTCGTATTGTGACATGAGGGTTCCTCCCTGTTTTGTTTGGTTTTTAGAAAAAACTGTCGCTTACATTGGAAGAACCCCCTAAATAAAATCAAAGCCTGATTAGTATACCACAATCATCCGGAAAAGGAAAGATATATACCTCAATAAGCCGGGATTTATCGCACACACCGATAATACTTAAATCCATCCGCTTCTCTTACATACTGAAATCCCACTTTTTCAAGAACGTGTTGGCTTCGAGTATTCTTTATCACCGTATCGGCATTTACTGCGACCATTCCCAAGACATCAAAAGCGTATTGCAAACTCAACCGTTCCGCGCAGGTTCCATATCCATGCCCTTTCGCATCATCATTTTGCATATGGATACTCAATGTGCATTCTCTGCTCTTGTAATCAATTTGTTTCAGTTGAAGCTCTCCTATCGGCTTCTCATCTTTCATAATCGTAAAAAGGACGCGGGAGGAATCTTGTTTGGAGTCAAAATATCTGTCTACTGCATTTTCATGATATTGGTACGGCACAAATAAATCCATATCCATATATATGGCGGGATCATTCTCCCAACCTTTATATAATTCGTGGCAAAGCTCTCTGGTCATAATGTGTAGAGATATCATGTTATTCATAAGACGTTTGAGGTTCCCTACAGGACCGCACGAGCGTGCCGCGTCACATGGCACCCCAGATTGACCGCGCAGGGCAGCCCCGCGATATGCGTCCCCTGGGTGAGGATGGCGGCGGACAGGGCGGTGGTCCGTCCCCCCAGCCCCTGGGGGCCGATGCCCAGCCGGTTGGCCCGCTCCAGGATGCGCCCCTCCATGGCGGCGTAGAAGGGGTCGGGGTGGCGCTCCCCGGCGGGGCGCAGCAGGGCCCTCTTGGCAAGCTCCACCGCCACCTCCGACGTGCCCCCCAGCCCCACGCCGATCACCACCGGCGGGCAGGGATTGGACCCGGCCTGGGACACGCAGTCCACGATGAAGTCCTCCACCTGCTCCACGGTGACGGAGGGGTTGAACATTTTGAGTTTGGTCATGTTCTCACTGCCGAAGCCCTTGGGGGCCACGGTGATGTCCACCTTGTCCCCGGGCACCATCCGCAGGTGGAGGATGGCAGGGGTGTTGTCGTTGGTATTGGCCCGCCGCAGGGGGTCACCCACCACGGACAGGCGGAGATGGCCGTCCAGGTAGCCCCGGCGCACGCCCTCGTTCACCGCGTCCTCCAGGGAGCCGCCGGTGAGGTGGCAGTCCTGGCCCCAGTCCAGGAACACCACCGCCATGCCCGTGTCCTGACAGATGGGCAGGCCCCTGCTCTCGGCGAATTCGTAGTTCTCCACCAGATCGCCCAGGATAGCCCTGCCCACCGGGGAGGGCTCGGTGTCCCGCGCGGAGCAGATGGCGCGGCGCAGGTCCTGGGGGAGGATGGTGTTGGCCTCCATGCACAGCGCCCGGACGGCGCCGGACAGGGTTTTCGCCTCAATTTCCCGTATCATGTCAGATAACCTCCTGTCCGTCGATGAGCACATGGGCGACCTTGCTGTTCCAGTGGAAGGGGTGGCCGTCCATGACCACGATATCCGCGTCCTTGCCGGGGGAGAGGGAGCCCAGCCGGTCCCCCGCGCCGCAGATGCAGGCGGCGTTGACGGTGATGGCGGCCAGGGCCTCCTCCTCGTCCATCCCCGCCCTGGCCGCCATGGCGGCGCAGAAGGGGAGCAGGGCGATGGGGGTTTCCGGGTGGTCGGTGCAGATGGCCGTCTGCACCCCCGCCCGGGCCAGGATGGCAGTGTTTTCCAGGGTGAGGTTGGCCAGCTCCGGCTTGGAGCGGTCGGTGAGGAAGGGCCCGGTGATGACGGGAATGCCCTCCTTGGCCAGAAAATCCGCGATGAGATGTCCCTCGGTGCCGTGGACGATGGCGCAGTCCAGCCCAAATTCCTTGGACAGCCGGACGGCGGTGGCGATGTCGTCCGCCCGGTGGGCGTGGAAGTGGGCGGGGAGGCGGCCCGCCGCCACCGGGCGCAGGGCGTCCAGCTGGGGATCGAACTCCGGCTCGTCCAAAGCGCCGTCCGCCTGGGCGCGGGCGAACTTTGCCCCGTAGGCCAGCGCCTGGGTGAGCTTGTCCCGGATGAGGGAGGCGGTGGCCATGCGGGTGGCGGGGCCGTGGTCTTTATGGGTTTTCTTGGGGTTTTCCCCCAGGGCGAATTTCATAGCGGCGGGGGCGCGCACCGCCATCCGGTCAATGACCGTGCCCGCAGTTTTGAGCAATACGGACTGCCCGCCGATGGGATTGGCGGAGCCGGGCCCGGTGTGGACGCAGGTGACCCCCGCCCGGCGGGCCTCCTCAAAATATGGGTTGAGCGGGTTCACGCCGTCCAGCGCCCGGAGCTGGGGGGTGCAGGGGGCGGCGCAGTCGTTTAGGTCGTCCTCCGCCCCGCCGCAGCCGTACAGGCCCAGGTGGCAGTGGGCGTCGATGAAGCCGGGGAGGATGTGGCCCCCGGCCGCGTCGATGAGGCCGCCGGGGCCGGCGTCCTCCGGCAGGGCGGACATGGGCCCCGTCTGGGCGATCCGGGAGCCCTTGATGAGCACGAAGCCGCAGGGGATGACGCCGTTTTCCATGGTGTGGACCACGCCGTTGACAATGAGCATGTGTTGTTCCTCCTCCGACAGGGTTCGACGGGTTTCTGCCCGCCGGTGTGCTATGCTGTAGGTGCGGCACAGCCGCGGCATGGGAGCGTCCCATGCGGTCATTCCATTCTCCCGCGCAAATTACCCTTTGGCTCTTTCTCCTGACGGGGAAGGAGCCGATTTTTTTGAAGAAGCGCGGAGAAACGGCCGAGCGCCCCGGCGGCTTCGCCGCGTGACAATATCAACGAAAAAGGGGACGCACCAGCGTCCCCCTTTTTTGGGTCTATTTTCTTCCGCCCCGGCGGTTGCCGCGCTTCTCGTTCATGTGGAGCTCGGACAGCTTGCTGTCGGAGCTCTGCATGAACTGCTTGAGCTGGTCCTCGAAGCTGGCCGGCCCCCTGGGCTGGGCGGGTTCGGGGGTGAAGCTGCGCCCGGGTGCGGGACGGCGGCTGGGCGGGCGGCGGTCGCCCTCGGCCCGAGGGCCGGGACCGCCGGGCAGGCGCTCCGGGCGGGGCGGCGGGGGCAGGGCCTGCTTGATGGACAGGTTGATGCGGTTGTTGTCGTCAATGCCGATGACCTTTACCTTGACCTCCTGGCCCTCGGAAAGCAGGTCGTGCACGTCGTTGACATAGGAATAGGCGATCTCCGAAATATGCACCAGCCCCGAGCGGTTGCCCGGAAGTGATACAAACGCGCCGAATTTGGTGATCCCCGTCACCTTGCCATCCAGAATAGAACCAACTTCAATCCCCATAAATCTCTTTTTTCCCTCTCCGTATGTATTGGATTTTTGTGCCGCTGGGTTTTGCTTTCGCTCCGCTCCATCCGCGCTTCTTATTTGCTGGAGTCCACGAACTCGATCTCCCCCGGCTCCATCAGCCCGAGCCTGCCCCGGGCGATGTCCGCCAGGTAGTCAAGATCGGCGCTTCGGGCGATGCCCTCTTCCAGGGCGGCGTTGGCCTCCCGCTGGGCCTGAACCTGGCGGCTGAGCTCCTCCCGGTCGGCTTGGGCGGCGTTGAGCCTGGCCTGGGTAGACAGCAGGGCGGCGGCCACCGCGGCCAGCAGCACCAGCACGAGTATTTTTGTGGCGACGCCCGCACGCTTGAGCTTCATGACCTGCCGTTCCCTCCCTCCCGTTTCCCAGGAAACGGAATACTATATTTATTTTATACCAAGCCAGCCAATTTTGGAAGAGTTTTTTTCGATTTTCCAAAAATTTTTTCGTCCCCCTCACCGCCGCCCTCAGCGGGGCGGTGAGCAGCCGCCAGATCCTGCGCGCCAGACCGGCCAGCCACAGCAGCGCGGGCAGGGCCAGACGGCTGAGGGTGAGGAAATAGGCCCCGCCCCCCAGGGCTACCGCAGCGATATGGTAGATGCGCACCCGGCCGTCGTCCCGGGATAGGGTGAACAGGAACAGGGCCGCCGTGGCGCCCAGCCAGAACAGCAGGTCCAGCACGAAGGCGAGGACGCTTTTTTGCCACGTGCGCCGCAGGGTGCGCATCCCGTCGTAGACCAGCCCCAGCAGCGCCCCCAGCAGGAGCCCCTGGCCGAATACGGCGGCCTGGCCCGCGATGTCCACGTGCATGGTCAGCGCAGCAGGCGGGAGAGGAAGCCGCCCCGGCCTGCGCTCTCCTCCTCATAGCTGACCGAGTCAATGTCCCCGTCCACCTTCAGGTCGCCGCCGTCCAGGGAGAGCTTTTCAATGTGCAGGTTCTCCCCGGCCACCACCATGGCCCCCCTGGAGGTGGACAGCACAATGGTGTTTTCGTCAAACCGCTCCACATCCTCCACGCCGGACACGGTAAGGCTCTTCCGGTCCTCAATCACCACGTGGTGGGGGGCGGCCAGGCCGCCTTCATATGCCATAGAACCATCTCCTTGATCCTCAGATGGTTCATCATATGGGGTTTGTCCGAAAAGTATGTGCGGAAATCATTCCTCCGGGCCGGAACCGTCCGGGGCGGGGGACGTCCCCAGGGAGGACAGCCGGGAGCGCAGGTCGTTTTTGAGCAGGGTATACGCCACGGCGGCGATGGGGACGCTGACCACCATGCCCGCCAGCCCCAGCAGGGAGCCGCCCACCGTGACCGCCGCCAGCACCCAGATGCCGGGCAGGCCCATGGTGGTGCCCACCACCCGGGGGTAGATCAGGTTGCCCTCCAGCTGCTGGAGGGTGACCAGGAATACCAGGAACCAGAAAGCCTCCATGGGGCGGATCATCACCAGCAGCAGCACCGCCACCCCCGCCCCCAGGTAGGCCCCCGCGATGGGAATGAGGGCGGATACGCCGATGATGACCGAAATGAGGGGGGCGTAGTCGAAGCGGAAGATGCACATGCCGATGAAGCACAGCCCGCCCAGGATGCAGGCCTCCACCAGCTGGCCGTTGACGTATTTGGAGAAGGTGTCCACCGTGAGGCGGGCCACGGACAGCACCGGCGCGGATACCTGCGGGGGGAGGTAGGCCTTCACCAGGCGGCGGCACTGGGCGGTGAGCCGGGGCGCGCCGGACAGCATATAGATGGAGAACACCAGGGCCAGCACCCCGGTCACCACCCCGGACACCACCACGCCGGTCATGGTGACCAGATGGGGCAGGGTGTTGGTGAGGGTGTCCAGCGCGCCGGTGAGCAGGTCCTTCAGCGTGTCGCTGATGCCGGAGGACAAATCCAGGCTGGCCAGCTGTTCCAGGTCCAGCTTGGCTACCACCCAGTCGTACAGATCCTGGAAGTTGGCGGCGTAGGTGCCGATGTTGCCGATGAACATCTCAATGCTGTGGGTGAGTTCGGGCACCACCAGGGCCACCAGCACGGCCACGAAGAGGATGACCACAAGGTAGGCGGTGACCACCGCCAGGGGGCGGGCGGCCCGCCGGGCCCGGCCGGAGAGGGCTTTCTCGTACTGCCGGGCGAAGAAATTGCAGGGACGGTCCAGGATGAAGGCGATGACAAGGCCCGCGATCAGCGGCTGGAAGGCGGCCAGCACCCCGCCCAGCCAGCCGCCCACCGCGTCCAGCTTGACGATGACGGCCACCAGCACCACGGCGTAGGTGATGAGGAGGATTAGACTGCGAAACAGTTTTTTATCCATTGAGGCACTCCCTTTGTTCCAGTGATGCTTCCCAGTTTACCACCAGGGGCCGCCCGCGTCAAATTAAGTTTTTCAGATTCTCAGAAGCTGTACCAATAGCCGAAGTATTCAGAATTGCGAGCCAAAACCGCAGCCGGCGGCGGTTTTCGCCGCAAGGATGGATATTGAGGTTATTAGTACAGCTTCTCAGAAGGAGGGGCGCACATCGTCGCCCCGGGCCCGCTCCAGGTCGATCTGCTTTTTTCGGTCCGACGCGCAGGCCAGCATGGCGGACAGGCCCTCCCGGTCCCCGGACTCGATGGCCTGCCGGTACTGCCGCAGCCGCCCCTCCAGCGCCCCCACCACCTGGCACAGGGCGGGGGCGTTCAGGGTGAACAGCTGGGTCCACATGGCCGGGTCCAGCGCCGCCACCCGGGTGCAGTCCCGGAAGGAGCCGCCCTCAAAGCCCTTGCAGGAGAACAGCCCCTGGTCGGCGCACACCGACACGGCGATGACGTGCATGAGCTGGCTGGTGTAGGCGATCATCTGGTCGTGGCACTCCGGGGTGGTGACGATCACGTCGCCGAATTTGCACCAATCCGCCATCCGGCGCAGCAGGTCCAGGTGCTCCGCCGTGGCGCTGGGGCCGGGGGTGATGATGAAGTGGGTGTTGCGGAAGAGGGTGCCCTCGGCATTGGCGATGCCCGACACCTCCTTGCCCGCCATGGGGTGGCAGCCGATGAAGTCCACCCCGTCCGGCAGGCATTTTGCCGCCTCCATCACGGCGGTTTTCACGCCGCATACGTCCCAGACGAGGCAGCCGGGCTTGAAACGGTCCCGATGCTCTTCCAGAAAGGCGATGATGCCCGCCGGGTCCTGGCACAGCACCACCACGTCCGCCCCGGGCAGCTCCCCGGCGGGGTCGGAGGTGAGCCGGTCCGCCGCGCCCATGGCCTCCGCCTTGTCATGGGTGGACTGGGAGCGCACCGCCCCCACCACCTCAAAGTCCTCAAAGCCCCGGAGGGCCATGGCCAGCGAGCCGCCGATGAGGCCCAGGCCCACTACTAAAATCCTTTTCATATACACTCCCGCCTCACGTTTATGGTGTCAAATGTGGATTTGAAAGGCGCCAAAGTCAAATATCCCGCAACCCTGTTCCAATTTTCCATCGCGTTCCAGCCGGCAAAACGCGCGCTCAATCTCACTAATGAGGCCGGCGGGGACGTCCAGCCGGTGGTGGCCGGGCAGCACCCGGCCAATGTCCAGGCGGCTGACTTTTTGCACCGATTCAAAGAACTGCCTGGGGTCGGTGGTGGGGTAAAACGCGTCCAGACAGCCCAGGTAGGCCAGGTCGCCGGAGTACAGGTATTTCCGCTGGGCCTCATAAAAGCAGCAGTGGCCCGGCGAGTGGCCGGGGGTGTGGACGGCTTCCACCACCCTGCCGCCCAGGTCGAATTGGAAACCGCCGTCAAAGACCAGCTGGGGTGCGCCCTGAAAGACCTGATAGCGTTCCGGGTCGAAGCCCTTTGGAAAAGCGCAGGGCTTGGCCGTCAGATTGCCCTTGACCACAGCCGGGGGAAGGGGGAACTGTCCGTCCAGCCAGTCCCGCTCCAGCGCATGGACGGCAATAGCCTCAAAGTGCCGGTGCCCGCCGATGTGGTCCCAGTGGACGTGGGTGGCGGCTGCCGTGACGGGAAGCCGGGTCAGCCCCTTAACCACGGCCCCGATGTCCGCCACCCCCAGGCCCGTGTCGATGAGCAGGGCCCGCTCCAGCCCCAGCAGCAGGTAACAGTGGGTCTCCTCCCAGTGCCGGTATTCACTGATGGCGAAGGTGTCCCGGTCGATTTCCTCTACGGTAAACCAGCCGGACATGTCACAGCTCCCGGCCCACGCAGGCGGCCACCGCCCGGAGCTTGTCCATCATGCCGCCGAACTGCTCCGGCGTCACCGACTGGGCCCCGTCGCACAAAGCGCAGGCGGGGTTGTTGTGCACCTCGATAATAAGCCCGTCCGCCCCGGCGGCCACCGCCGCCATGGCCATGCGCTCCACCATCCACGCCTTGCCGCAGGCGTGGGAGGGGTCCACCACCACGGGCAGGTGGCTCTGGGCCTTCACCGCCAAGACCGCCGACAGGTCCAGGGTGTTGCGGGTGTAGGTCTCGAAGGTGCGGATGCCCCGCTCGCACAAAATCACGTTGGGATTGCCCCCGGCCATGATATACTCCGCGCTCATCAGCCACTCCTCAATGGTGGAGGACAGCCCCCGCTTGAGCAGGACGGGCTTATTGATCCTACCCACCTTCTTGAGCAGGTCGAAGTTCTGCATGTTCCGCGCCCCGATCTGGATCACGTCCACCGCCTCCTCAAAGAGGGGGAGCTGGTCGGCGCTCATCAGCTCGGACACGATGGGCAGGCCGGTGGCCTTCCTGGCCTCGTCCAGCAGGAGCACCCCCTCCACCCCCTTGCCCTGGAAGGCATAGGGGGAGGTGCGGGGCTTGTAAGCGCCCCCCCGGAGGGCGGCGGCCCCGGAAGCCTGGACGGATCTGGCCACCTCCAGAATCTGCTCCTCGCTCTCCACCGAGCAGGGCCCGGCGATAACGGCTAGCTTGTTCCCGCCGATGGACACCCCGCCGCCGATGCCGATCACCGAGTCGTCCGGGTGGTACTTGCGGTTGGCCTTTTTGTAGGGCTCGCTCACCCGCATGACCCGTTCCACGCCGGGGAGCTGGGCCAGCTGCTCCTGGTTCAGCCCGCCCGCGTCGCCCTCCGCGCCCAGAATGGTGGTCTCGCTGCCCTTGGACACCATCACCCGCACGCCCCCCGCCTCCATGGCGCGGACGGCGGCCTCCAGCTGGCCGGGGGAGAACTCCCGCTTCATAATGACTACCATAGTCGATTCGCTCCTTTTTAAGATGATTTAAGCATACAAAAAGCGGCCCCCCGGGGCCGCCGCACACGTTCTATGCCGCACCGCCGCTCAAGGGCATGACAAAACGCCGCTATCGTAATAGCGGTAATAGCCATACCCGTAGTTCCGGCTGGTCATGCGCGGCCCCTCCTTTTTTACGCTGATGATACTCTAGCACTTTTAATCATGAAAGTCAAGGGGGAATTTTCGCGTCAGGGAAAAGCGCGCCCGCCGCGGGGGGCTGTAATCCCTGCAAAAACAAATATAGTATTGATTTGGTATTAAATCAATACTAAATTAGCCCTATTTTAAATTCTGTTGGTAAAATCATCCTTGAGGTGATCGTGATGGATGTAAAGTTTACAATGGTCATGGAAGAGGAGCTGGCCCGTAAACTGAGCTATATTGGAAAGTACTATGGCCGCTCCCGGACAAAGGAAATCGAGTGGGCCTGTAAACTGTGGGTACAGGAATTTGAGAAGAATGTTGATAAAATTGAACTTGAGGAAGAGGATGCCTGACAGGGCCTTTTCAGACGCGCAAAAAGAAGCGACCGCCAGGTACAATAAAAAGGCCTATGATCGGATTGAGATATTTGTCCGCAAGGGCAAAAAGCAGGTGATAAAGGAATTTGCCCAGGAGCAGGGGAAGAGTACCAACAAATTTATAAATGAAGCCATTGAAAAGGCAATGGCTGAGGCAGAGGAAAAAGGGGACGCCTGATACTCAGGCGTCCCCTCGCTGCGCTCCAAGCGTCTTTACTGCCCGCCTCTCCGCGCTTCTAGCCCAGCTGATTGAGCCGGTCCAGCACCGTCAGCGTCCGGCACAAATCCTCGGACACGTTCAGCTCGCCGTTCCCGGCGCCCTTGAGCGCGCCCTTGTCCACCGCCTTGGCCACCGCGTCCCGGTAATACTCCGGCACGTCGGCCAGGGTCTTGTAATACACCATTTCGTCGTCCTCCTCTCCGTCCATGGCCTTTGCCACATCATCCCGGAAGTCGCCCATGTCAAAGCCGAACCGGGGGAACCAGTTGTAGACATCCCCGTGGTTGGAGGCTACCCCCCGGCGGTAGCCGTCCTGGTGGCAGATGACCACCCCGTCCGCCAGCGGGTCCAGGCCGTATTCCCGGCACAGCATGGCGGTGAGCTCCACGGCGGTGCGGTACGCCTGCCTGAAGTACGCCGGGTCGGTCAAATCATCCTCGCACATCTCAAAGGAGATGTGGGTGTCGTTGGCGCTCCTGCCGCTGGTTCCCGTGCCCGCGTGCCAGCCCCGGTGGGCCCAGGGCAGGGTCTGCACCGCCGCCACCGAGCCGTCGGCCAGCCGCCCGATGAAGCCGTGGACGCAAACGTCCAGGCCCGGGCGGTTCCAGTGGTTGCCGTTCCTGTTTTCCCCCAGGGCGGAGAGCAGTTCCTCCCGGTTGGGGGTGGAGGGGACGGGCTGGACATACCGCCGCAGGGCGGGGTTGTTTGCCCCGGTGGAGTGGACCATGACGCCCTGGGGGCGTATGGTCCGGCTGGTTTTGCAGCAGTCGTTCTCAGTAAGGATACAGTTCAGCAGCTTCATCCGGCGCCAGTTCCTTTCTGTGCCGTCCGCTCCAGCTGGGTGCCGAAGTAGAAGGCGATGATGACGGTGTACACCGTCATAAAGTCTTGGCCCACCTCTCCCCGCAGGGCCAGCACGGCAAACACCGCCGTCAGGGACAGCGTCACCAGGGATTTGACGCACAGCAGTCGGGTAAGCCGGTGGGATACCGCTTCTTTCATCCGATTCACCTCTCTTTTTTGTGATGCGGGGCGGGGCCTCCGGCCCGGAGGCCCCCAACCACGGCTATGCGCCCCCCGCCGCCGCCGTGCCTGTCCGATCCCCCCAGGCGCCAAAATTCCCGCCCCAAAGGGTGAAAAGAGACAAAAAAAGAATTGCCTATTTGTGTGCAATTGTGATATAATACGAATACGGAGGAGAAATTTTCCTCCAACCGAAAGGAGCTGAGCACATGAAGTTTACGTTTACAGACAAGAAGGTCAACCTGCCCAAGTCCCTGCACAACTATGCCGAGAAAAAGGTAGGCAAGCTGGACCGTTACTTCAAAACCGAGGCGGAGGCCAACCTGGTCTACTCTGTGGAGAAGGATCGGAACAAGGTGGAGCTCACCATCCGTTCCGGCCCCACCATCCTGCGGGTGGCGGAGAGCACCTCCGACATGTTCGCGTCGGTGGACGCGGCGGTCACCTCCATGGAGCGCCAGCTGCGCAAGCACAAGACCCGCCTGGAGAAGCGGCTGCGCACCGGGGCGTTCACCCCCGCCGAGCCCGCCGAGGAGACCTCCTTTGTGCCCGACGTGGAGGAGGACGAGTTCCAGATCGTGCGCACCAAGAAGTTCCCCATCAAGCCCATGACGGTGGACGAGGCCATCCTCCAGATGGACCTGCTGGGCCACTCCTTCTATGCGTTCAAGATTGAGGACAGCGATGCGTTCGCCGTGGTGTACAAGCGCAACGACGGCGGTTACGGACTCATTGAGGACGAGGCGTAACCGGGGCTGATTTGAAATAAATGCGGCGGACGGCAGGGGTTCCCCTGCCGTCCCGCTTATGAAGGGTGAGGGGGCCGGGATATGATGCGGTGGTGTCTGTACGCGCTGCTGGGCTATGGGGCGCTTTACGCGGTGATCTGGCTGCATGAGCTGGGGCACGCGGTGTTGGACCACAAATTCGGCTGCAAGGACAACTGGCTCCAGGTGCAGGTGAAGCCCTACCTGTTTTCCTCAAATCCCGGGCCGGTGGACGCGGCGCGCTATTGGGCGATGGAGCCGTGGAAGCGCGCGGCGGCCGCCTATGGCGGCGTGGGGGCCAACCTGTTGTGGGGGCTGGCCGCCGGTGGGCTGCTGTGGGCGGTGAGGCCGGAAGGCGAATACCTGCCGCTCTTCCTCTGGCTGTTTATGACCCTCCACCTGGGGGAGGCGGTGAGCTACCTGTTCATCGGCAACCTCTATCTGGTGAGCGATATGGCCATTGTGGCGTCGGAATGCCCCAGGCTGCGCTGGCCCACCCTGGCGCTGGGCGCGGTTTTGGCCGCCGTCTATGTGCTGGCGCTGTGGAAGGCGCCCGAGGGGTTTCGGACGTTCGTGAGCGTTTGGAATGTGTGCGCAGTGGCGTCCATGTGCGGCGGGCGGATTGCTTTTTCGCTGCGGCAGACATAGGCGGACGGCAGGGGTTCCCCTGCCGTCCGCACATGTTCAGGTCAAATAGTTCACCGCCAAAATGGCCCCGCCCAGCACCGCCAGCACCACGCCGGTAGCCCGGTTAAGGATGATGGGGCTGGCCTTGTTGGCAAAGCGCGCGGCGATGCGCGCCCACAGGAGGGTGGACAGCACGCACAGGGCCAGCACCCATAGGTCGGGCATACCGCCGATGGCAAAGTGGCCGGCGGCCCCGGTGAAGGCGGTGAAGGCCATGATGAACACGCTGGTGCCCACGGCGGTTTTCAGCTCGTACCGCAGCACGGAGGTGAGGATGAGCAGCATCATCATGCCGCCGCCTGCCCCCACAAAGCCGCAGATGAAGCCGATGAGCATCCCGCACAGGACGGATTGAATGACCCGCTTTTTGGGGTCCACCGCCGCCATGGATTCCTTGGTGGTCATCACCGGCTTGATGATGAACTTGACGCCCAGCAGCAGGGTCATCCAGGTGGAGAAGCCCCCCATGGCGGAGGAGGGCACCAGGCTGGACACCCAGCTCCCCGCCAGGGTGAAGCACAGCACCGCGGCCATCATCACCAGGCCGTTTTTTATGTCCAGGTTCTTGTTCTTGCCGTAGGTGTAGGCAGATACGGCGCTGGCCAGCACGTCGCTTGCCAGGGCGATTCCCACCGCCTCGTAGGGCTCCATGTGGAGAAAGGTGATGAGCATGGGGCTGATGACGGCGGCGGCGCTCATCCCCGCGAAGCCGGTGCCCAGGCCGGCGCCGATGCCGGCCAGGAAACAGATGAGAATGGTGAACACAAAAAGACCTCACTTATTCATGGCGTCCCGGATATTCCGGGCGATTTTTTCCGCAATGGCGTCTAGTGCCTGTTCCTCCCCGGGGGTGAAGCCGCGCCGCATGGACTGGAAGAAGGACTGCTGGGCCTCCAGCCCATTCTGAAGGATGGGCTGGGCGGCGGGCAGGGGGGCGAGGAGCAGCGTTTTGCGGTTGCCCTGGGGGTGGCAGGCGGACAGCAGGCCCCGGGCCTTGAGGGCGTGGACCGCCGCCGACACATGGGACTTGGTCCACCGGCGCAGCCTGACGGCCTCCGCCGCCGTGGCGCGGTCCGGGTTGTTGTGGAGGAAGAGCAGGAGGTCCAGCTCCATCCGGGTGAGCTTCCACCGCTGGGCCACCGGGTCAAGGGCCTGGTCGTACAGGCCCTTGAGGAGCAGCACATTGTCCCAAAATCCTTCGGTCACGGCGGACCCTCCTTTTTGTTCTGTTTTGAACTATTTGCATTATAGACGCCGGAAAGGCATTTGTCAAGGGGGGGCGGGCTGCCCCGGCGGAAACTGCCCCTTGACAATTCCGCCGTCCCCACGGTATAATGCTTTTCAAGCAAAAGGCGTGGATGGGAACAAGACGCGGCCCATCCCCCGCTCAGAGAGCCGGCGGCAGGTGCGAGCCGGCGCGGGGAGCCGCGTGGATACTGGCCCCGGAGCCGCCGGCCTGAACTTGCGAGTAGGGCCGGACGGGAGACCCCGTTACAGGTCGCGGCCTTGCTGGAGGCCAAGAGCGCGCACCGGGTGACCGTGCGCGGAATTAGGGTGGTACCGCGGAGTAGAAGCGCGGAGCCGTCGTGAGCAGCGGTTTTGAAACCGTTCCGCGAACAGGCGAAGCGTGACGGCATTATTTCGCCCCTGACATCATGGTCGGGGGCGTTTTTTTATCCCCCGCAAAATCCAAAGGAGGAAGCAGCCATGAATTTGAAGCCCGGATTTGAGAAGTACATCCCCTTTACCCCCCAGTCCATTGAGGGCCGCACCTGGCCGGACAAGGCCATCAAAAGGGCCCCGGTGTGGTGTTCCGTGGACCTGCGGGACGGCAACCAGGCCCTGATCGACCCCATGAATCTGGAGGAAAAGCTGGAGTATTTCCACACGCTGGTGGATATCGGGGTGAAGGAGATTGAGATCGGCTTCCCCTCCGCCTCCGAGACGGAGTACGAGATCTGCCGGGAGCTCATCGAGGGGGGGCATATCCCCGGTGACGTGACCATCCAGGTGCTGGTCCAGGCCCGGGAACACCTCATCAAAAAGACCTTTGAGGCCATTGAGGGGGCCAAAAACGTCATCCTCCACTTTTATAATTCCACCTCCACCCTCCAGCGCAAGGTGGTGTTTCACATGGACTGCGCGGGCATCACCAAAATCGCCACCGACGCGGCGGACCTCATCTACGAGATGGCCCAGCCGGTGATCGCGGGCGGTATGAACCTGCGCTATGAATACTCCCCGGAGTCGTTTATGGGGACGGAGATGGACTACGCCGTGGACATCTGCGCGGCGGTGCTGGACCACCTCCACGCCACCGAGCGGGACAAGGTGATCCTCAACCTGCCCACCACCGTGGAGAACTGCCTGCCCAACCAGTTTGCCGACATGATGGAGTATTTCATCCGCAAGCTCCCCGGCCGGGAGCGGGCCATCATCTCCCTCCACCCCCACAACGACCGGGGCACGGGGGTGGCCACCACGGAGCTGGGGCTGCTGGCGGGGGCCGAGCGGGTGGAGGCCACGCTGTTCGGCAACGGCGAGCGCACCGGCAACGTGGACATGGTGACGCTGGCCATGAACATGTGGACCCAGGGGGTGGACCCGTGCCTGGACTTCCACGACATCAACAGGATCCGGGACATGTACGAGCGGTGCACCAAGATGAAGGTGGGGGAGCGGCAGCCCTATGTGGGCGAGCTGGTGTTCACCGCCTTCTCGGGCAGCCACCAGGACGCCATCAACAAGGGCGTGCACTATATGAACGAGAGTGGTTCCGATATGTGGGAGGTGCCCTACCTGCCCATCGACCCCGCCGACGTGGGACGGCAGTACGAGCCCATCATCCGCATCAACTCCCAGTCGGGCAAGGGGGGCGCCGCCTTTGTGATGATGCAGAGCTTCGGCTATGACCTGCCGAAAGCCATGCACGCCGAGTTCGGCGCGGTGGTGCAGAAGGAGTCCGACCGGGTGGGCAAGGAGCTCAAGCCGGAGCAGATTTTCGCCCTGTTTGACCGGGAATACCTGTCCGTCCCCAAGACCTACCAGCTGGAGCGCCACTCCTTCCTGGAGGACGGGCGCCACGGCGACGCCAGCCAGGTGGTCTTTATCGGCGAGGTGGGCTGGAAGGGGAAGGTGATGGCCGCCCGGGGTGAGGGCAACGGCCCCATCGACGCCTTCTTCAACGCCCTCCACGACCTGCCGGAGGGGCACATCGAGGGCTACCAGTTTGTGGACTACAAGGAGCACGCCATCTCCTCCGGCTCGGACACCCAGGCGGTGTGCTATATCCACCTGAAAGACCCCCGGGGGAAGGACGTATTCGGCGTGGGCAAGAGCCACAACATCAACCGGGCGTCCCTGCGGGCGATTTTGTGCGCCATCAACCGGTCTTTGGCGTGAGGGCAGGCCCATGCGCGGCAATACCGGGGAGAGGCTTTTGAATCTCATCGTCAAGCCCATGGAGACCAATGAGGAGATGGACGGCAAGGCGTACGTGCACTGGAAATCCTGGCACGAGACCTACGAGGGACTGGTGGACCCGGGGTATCTGGAGGGGATTACCCTTGAAAAATGCATTGAAACAGCGCGCAGGTGGCCGGATAACATCCTCGTCGCCAAGGACGGGGAGCGGGTGGCGGGCTTTGCGGCCTATGGCGCGTACCGGGACGAGACCCTGCCGGGGTGCGGCGAGGTGTTCGCGCTCTACGTCCTGAAGGAGTACCACGGGCGGGGGGTTGGCTATGGGCTGATGGACGCCGCCGCAAAGCGGCTTTCCGGCTATGAGCAAATTGCCCTCTGGGTGCTCAGGGGCAACGAGCGGGCCGTCCGCTTTTATGAGCGCTATGGCTTCCGCTTTGACGGCGCGCAGGCGGAACTTCTGCTGGGCGCGCCCGCCGTGGAGCTGAGAATGGTCTGCCAGCGCCAAGGATGAAGGGCCGGAGTTAAAAGGGAAGAAGTCCCGCCGGTTCACGGCGGGACTTCTCTTTATTAAACGCTGTACAGGCAGCCGCTCACTTTTTGAACAGGCTGCCCAGGCCCTTCACCGCGTCGCCGATGTTGTCGGCGGTGAGCTTGGCCTTGACGCCGCTGACCACGGCCTCCAGCTGGTCGGTGGGGATGTCGATGCCCGTGAGCTTTTTCAGCGCCCCGGCGGGGTCGCTGAGGAACTGCTTTTGCAGGGCCTCGTCGCCCTTGATCTTGTCCACGATGTCCTCGATGGCCTTTTTGATGTCCATGGGAATCCCTCCTCTTTTTGTTGGCGCTTTATTTTACAGGAAATTTTACCGCTTGTCAATTTCAACTTGCGCATTGGGGGCGGACAGGCTATAATATCGGCAAGCTGTGGCATGGCTGATCATTGGAACAAGGTTCAGAAAGGCGGAATTTTATGAAAAAGGCGGCCTTTATCGGCGTGGGGAATATGGGCGGCGCGCTGGCCCGGGCGGCGTGCCGGTCTATCGGGCCGGAGCAGGTGGTGCTGTTCAACCGCACGCCGGCCAAGGCGGAGGCGCTGGGGGCGGAGCTGGGCTGCGACGTGGTGGGCAGCGCCGCCGATGCGGTATGGGCGGCGGAGTACCTCTTCCTGGGGGTGAAGCCGGACGGCATACGGCCCCTGCTGGAGGAGCTGGCCCCCCAGCTCCGGGACCGCCGCCGGGTGGGCGAGGACAAGGCGGTGGTGTCCATGGCTGCGGGGCTGACGATTAAGGACATGCGGCCCCATCTGGCGGGGGCGGGCTATTACGTGCCGGTGGTGCGCATCATGCCCAACACCTGCGTGGCCGTCGGCAAGGGGATGACCGCCCTGTGCGCCGGGGAGGCGGCGGAGCCCTGCGTCCGGGAGGTGGAGAAGATCCTGGCCGCCACGGGCCGGGTGGAGCGCATCCCCGAGGGGCTGATGGACCAGTTTTCCGCCGTGGCCGGGTGCGGCCCCGCCTTTGTCTACCCCTTTATTGAGGCGCTGGCCGACGGGGGCGTCATGGCCGGCCTGCCCAGGGCCCAGGCGGTGGAATACGCCGCCCAGATGGTGCTGGGGGCGGCGGCTATGGTGCTGGAGACGGGCAGGCACCCCGGCGCGCTGAAGGACGAGGTGTGCTCCCCCGGCGGCTCCACCATCGCCGGGGTGGCGGAGCTGGAGCGGGGCGGACTGCGGGCCGCCGCCATCGACGCGGTGCTGGCCGCATACCGCAAAAACACGCAGCTGGGAAAGTAGACGCGCCGCATCAGAAATTTCAAAACGGAGGACGGGCACCCCCGTCCTCCGTCTGTTTTCGCTTTGGCCTCTATCCAATGAACATGGCGTCCCCAAAGGAGAAAAAGCGGTACTTCTCCCGCACCGCCTCCTCATAAGCCGCCAGCACGCGCTCCCGTCCCGCCAGGGCGGACACCAGCATGATGAGGGTGGACTCCGGCAGGTGGAAGTTGGTGATGAGGGCGTCCAGCACCTTAAATCGGTAGCCGGGATAGATGAAGATGCTGGTCCACCCCGCCGAAGCCTTCAGCGTACCGTCCGGCCCCACCCAGCTCTCAATGGTGCGGCAGGAGGTGGTGCCCACGCACACCACCCGTCCCCCCGCCCGTTTGGTCTCGTTGACCACTTCAGCGGTCTCCTGGGGGCTCACGCAGTATTCCGCGTGCATCTCGTGCTCGTCCAGATTCTCCGCCTTCACCGGGCGAAAGGTGCCCAGCCCCACGTGGAGAGTCACATAGCACACCTTTACCCCCATGGCCTGGATCTGCTCCAGCAGTCCGGGAGTGAAATGTAGCCCCGCCGTGGGGGCGGCGGCGGACCCCGTCACCCTGGAATATACCGTCTGGTAGCGTTCCGAGTCAGCCAGCTCCGACTTGATGTAGGGGGGCAGGGGCATTTTGCCCAACCGCTCCAGGGTCTCCAGGAAAATGCCCTGGTAGTCGAAGCGGACCAGCCGGTTGCCGCCCTCAACCTCGCCCACAATCTCTGCGGAGAGCTCGTTTTCCCCGAAGGTGATTTTCGCGCCGGTGCGAAGCTTTTTCCCGGGACGGGCCAGGCACTCCCACACCTTATCTCCCCGGTCAATGAGCAGCAGCACCTCGCAGGCGCCGCCTCCCGCCCGCCTGCCGATGAGCCGGGCGGGCAGCACCCGGCTGTCGTTGAGCACCAGGCAGTCCCCGGGCCGCAGCAAGGAGGGCAGGTCGTAGAAGCGCATATGCCGGGTCTCTCCCGTGGTCCTGTCCAGGGCCAGCAGCCGGGAGGCGTCCCGTTGCTCCAAAGGCGTCTGGGCGATGAGCTCCGGGGGCAGGTCAAAATAAAAATCTGAGGTTTTCACGTATATCCCACCGTAATGCCAGTATAGTAGAATTGCAGGATCTGCTGGTAAGTAAAGCCCTGCTCGGCCATGGCCTTCGCGCCGAACTGGCTCATGCCAAGATTGTGGCCCCAGCCCCGGCCCTCAAAGGTGATTGAGCCGTTTACCGCCGTGGTGGAGGATGCCCACGGGCTGGAGCCCTGAGTCTGGCTCTGTCCCCCCTGGTCCAGCGGGGCGGCGCCGCTGCCTGTGGCCACATACACGCTGTTTCCCAAAGCGGTCAGGCTTCCGCTGCCGTCGATGGCGTACAGCCCCGCCGTGCCGCTCACCGACATGGTCCCGTTGATGGAGATATTCCCCGAAGGGGCCGTGGGCGTGCCGGGGACGGTCCCGCTCCCAGGAAAACCGTACCGGTAGGAACGCAGGCCCAGATACCGCACCATCCTATAGGCGCTCACCGAAAAGTTTTTCCCGGCGCTGTCGGTGAAGGTCACCGTCTTGGGGTTGCCGGTGGGGCTGTAGGAGCTGATGGAGGCCGACACCAGGGGGGCGGCGACGGAGTATCCCGAAAACAGCCTGGAGATCAGCTCGGCGCTGGTGAAGCTGCGGGTCCAGTTGTTTTTTAGGTTCAGCGACGCCTCATAAGGGTCCGTCACCCCCACCAGATAGGGGTACAGGGACTGGTTGCTGTCCCAGACAATGGACACGCTCTCGCTGGCCCCGCCGTTGCTGGAATAGTAAAAGGCGGAGATCACTTTGCCGTTGTACAGCGCCGCCTGTCCGGCGGTCTGGTCCACGGCGGCGTTGGAGTTAGGCCCCGCGCTGGTCTGGCCGGAATAGGCCTGACAGTCCACGTCGTCGCAGATGTCGAAATGGTGCTTCCCGTGCTTGGTGCCCAGGGTCAGCGCGTAGCTCCGGGCGGCCACCGCCTGGGCCTTCAGCGCCTCGATGGGCCAGCTGGTGCTCATCTCGGCGGCCACCACCCCTTTGACGTAATCCTCGAAGCCCAGGAGGTTCACCACCGTCAGCTTCCCGCCGCCGATGCGCTCAAAACGGAAGCCGCCGTTGTAGACACAGCCCTTGCTCAAGGTGGTACACTTCTCCCCGCCGGTCTGGATGGGCTCCACCCCCAGGCCGGTGCCGCTCCCCAGGTCGTCATACTGGAACAGGATGGTGTTGGTGCCCGTGACAACCACGCTGACGCCGTAGCCCGAAGTTCCGCACAGCTGGGCCCCCGCCCCTAAAGCGGCCTGGGCGGCCACCGCCCCGTCCCTGGTGGTATAATTGCCCACCCGGGCGTAGTATGCCCCGCCGATATAGGCCGCAAACCCGCCGGGATACTGGGACGCCGCGGCCTGGGCCTGGGCGAAAGAGCCGTAGGTCCCCGGCAGCTGGAGGTGATACTCTCCCACCGCCACAGAGGAGGTGATGGCGGTGTGGTAGCTCCGATAGCTGTTATAGGTCCCAAAGTACACGTTCATGGTCTCCACCACGGAGATGGCCGTCTGGGCGGTGGACCCCAGCTCCACGAAGCGGTCAGAGCCGTCGTAGTACCCGAACCGGAAGCCGGAGCCCACCTTGTTCTCCAAATTCAGCCCCTCCATGGCCCCGGTGCCGTAGTGGAGTCCCACCCGGATGATTTTCTCGTTGGAGCCTGCCGGGGCGGCGGAGGCGGTCCCCCCGCATAGCGTCAGCAAAAGGGCCGCCGCAAGGCACAAGGCTGCAATTTGCACGAATTTTCTCTTCATAGTGTGCTCCATTTCTCCACTTTGGGGATTGGCGCGAAATTGACACTTTAGCGCGTTGATGTTATAGTGGTATTGGTTATACGCTTTCGCAGGCGTATGCGTTTCGACACTATTTTTATATTATAGCGTATCCCGGCCCGGGCCGCAA
>ERZ779632.293-NODE-293-length-32266-cov-17.536152_pt1 | contig 32266 bp, 46 predicted proteins | sample MGYA00514194_ERZ779632 | MGnify/ENA primary metagenome ERZ779632 (study PRJEB29562, sample SAMEA4376704) | mouse gut metagenome | isolation source: Cecum | study: EMG produced TPA metagenomics assembly of the A DSS colitis mouse model was used to assess the... | reverse complement strand
GGAGCAGCAACGAATGCTGGGAAAACTTTAATAGCTGGGCTAATCCATGCTTCAGTGTATAAGGCTAAATCCTTAGTTATCGTGAATGGTACCGAGCTATATAACCAATTCAAGGATGACTTACCAGATATGTTTGATAGTTGGGGTTATATGCAGGGGAAAGAAGTTCAATGGGGTGACATCATGGTATGTATGTTGCCCACTCTGGTGAGAAATATAGAGAATTATTGGAAGTATCTAAGTCAATACAATGTACTCATATATGATGAATGTCATCTTGCTACGAGTAAAACCGCTAGAAAGGTATTAAATAAGCTATACCTAATCCCCATTAGAGTTGGTTTGAGTGGTACTGCATTAAGACACAAGGATAAGGTAAAGAACATCACTGTTGAATCTTTCTTTGGGCAGGAAACGTTCGTGATAAAGAACAAGGAATTAGTGGAGATGGGAGTATCATCTAATATCATTATTACGATGAGAAAGGGGAATACCAAACCAGTTGGAGCTTCTGATTATAAATCAGAATTTGATGCTGCCATTACTTATGGAGTGGAAAGATTAGACAGGGCTATAGATGCTGCTAAATATCACGTGAGAGAAGGACATATACCTATCTTGGTAGTATGTAAGTATATAGCTCAGGTAGAGGAAACATACGAAAGGTATAAGAAAGAATTCCCTTATCTAAAGATAGAGTATATACATCACAACGTATCTGACAGGAAAGAGAAGCTTGATAGGTTCAAGAGAGGTGAGACCAATATTCTCATAGCGTCACTCATCATTAAGGTTGGCCAGAATATGCCCTTAATCCAATATATGCAAAACCTAGCATCTGGAGACTCAGCCATACAGGCACTCCAGTTACTGGGTAGGGCTCTTCGTTCTCATGAATCTAAGAAAGTAACCTACTTTGATGACTTCTTTGATGAAGGAACTTACCTGAAAAGACATTCAAAACACAGGCTTAAATATTACAAGGATGAGGGGCTCAATGTAATTGAAGATTACAAGGGAAAACTATTATAGTAAAAATTAACAAGACATGGCAAAGAAGAAAAAACCAGAGGAAACCATTGATTTATCTAAACCTATAGATTTGAGCAAGATAGGTACTCCAGATGACCCATGTTTCGGGACACAATATGACCCACGGGATAAGGATTGTAAGATATGTGGGGACATTGAAATATGTGCCATAGCTCAGATGCAAAATAACAAAATTCAACGAGAGCTATTAGCAAAGGAGAAAGATTTTAAAGATTTGGATGAAGCCAAATATTTAAATGAGAAAGATGCCAAGGAAGCAAAGAGGTTAATTGAGAAGTATAAATCAAAGGGCTATTCGAAATTAAAAATCAAGGCTAAATTGAGACAGGATTTAAACCTGGATTCAGATAGGTTAAAAGAGTTAATTAAAAAGTATTATAAATCTAACAAATAGGTTATGGACATAAGGGACATAAAAGAAGAAGTGGTTTACCCACTGGGAAAAGGGTTAACTGAGATGTATCGGTTACAGAAAGTGTTGCTTGATTCTTATATCAAGATAGAGGGTCTACCACAGTACCCGGTAAATGTGAATTTAAAAGTATCTCAATCCCTAATCAAGGATTTTGTGGGAAGAGTGATTGAGGAACTGGGAGAGGGGTATGAGTCCTACGATGAGCTGATGGAGATGTTCTCAAAAGGGGATAGCCGTTCAAACATGATGCCATTTCTTCAGAACTTCAATGAAGAATGTGCAGATGCTCTTCACTTCTGGCTTGAGTTATTAATTTACTCGGGTATAGAGGAAGAAGATATCCGGAAATATTGTGAGGCAGAACCAGAAGATGATACTCTTGACCTGTTATTGAGAAGGGGTGCTCAGATGGCGAAGGCAGTACTAGGAAAGGTATATTGTCCTGGGTACAAGGTAATCAATGGACCAATCACTGATGAGTTCATGAGAGGTGGTAATCAACTGGGTATCGAGAGAGACCAAAAGATGTGCCAGCTATTGTGGAGATCAACCTACAAATTCCAGATAGCAAGGAATTGCTTGAAGAATAAACCCTGGAAACAAACTCAGATGATGACAGACGAGGTAACTTACAGGGTAAAACTTATGGAGGGTACCTTGTTCATGTTTGGGTTCTTTGCATTCGTGGGTATGACAGCAAGAAGCATTTACCATATCTACTATAAGAAGAACAAGATAAATGAGTTTAGGATCCGCTCAAAATATTAATATGATTTATTTAACAGCACCTACAACACAACACGCTTGGGAAAAGATCAATGAGTATCTTTTCCTAAACGCAGATAAACTACCGGAAAGTGGGATAAGGGTATCATCCCAACTCATTGCATACAATGTGGTGATAGATATTAACAAGGCTTGGATAGACCCTGAATTTGATTTTGCAAAACTCTTCGGGTACCACTTGCAAAAATGGACCCGTCTTATAGCGAACTACCTTAGCCTTAACCAACTTGACCTTGTAAAATCTCAAATACAGGCAAAAGAAAGGGCTAATGCTGGTTCATATAATATAGCCTATAAATTCACTAACCAACATGACTCGGGAAAAGGTTGCTTACTTTCAGTGGTATTCCAAAGGAGACACAAGGATGATACTAGAAGGATGGTCGTTAACATCAGGTCATCAGAAGTAACCAAGAGGTTGATATTCGACTTTCTTCTTATCCAGAGAATGGGTGAGTATATCTATGGAGAGGGAGTAGACCTAGCAGTTACTTTATTCTGTGGGAATATGTGGTCATCCATTGAGTTACTAACTGGATACCATATCCACAAGGATCTTCACAAGCTATTGAAAGGGAAAGAGAACGACGTAACCAAAAAGATGTTGGAGCTATTAGAAAAATTCTCTGACCCCGATTATGCAGAGAGCTTGAAGTACAAGGTCCATATAAGGATATGCAGGCAGTTAATAGCTAAGGATGGGTTCATTGGTTTTAAAGCAAAATTGAAAACACTTGCTAAGGATTGCAAACTACCAGGTAAATAAACCCACTAACATGTTGAGTACTATTCAATTAAAATTAATACTAAAGATATGGAAAAGAAAATTTCATTAATCAGAGACAATGTAAACATTACAAAGGTGGGAGCGAGTAAGCTCCTTGTAGAGGTTATCGAGGGAGATGAGAAATTAAAATCTGGTATCATTATCCCGGGTAATACTCAAGAGGGTAAACCAGTTATTGGAGAGGTAGTAAGAAAAGGAGATGCTGTAACTGATTACAACATCGGTGATACAGTTATCTTCTCTCACTTTTCAGGTTGCGAGATGAACCTGAAAATGAAGACAAGGGTTAATGAAGAGGTAAAGGAAGCTAAAGCTTTTAAACTTATCTCTGACATTGATGTTTGGGGGACAATCGAAAAAGTGGAGGAGTAAGAGATGAGAGTATTTGACGATTGCTATGAGTTAATGTCCGAGCTCAGGAGAGAGGTTTGGGAAATGGGAGCTATAGTTACTCCTAAATCCATGCAAAACAAGAATATTGAGGGGGACATTAACTATGAGACAAGAGAAGTATTGAACTACTCCTACTGTCTACTCTCTTTGGGTCAGGAAGAGTACTTATTCAATGGTACCCAGACTGATATTGAGTCAACAAAGAAATGGGCTATTTCAGAGTTCAACGAGAGAGTTGACCCGAGAGGTTTAAATCCCGGTGAAGCTTGGGAAATCCGAAAAGAGATTTGGGAAGAGTTTTTGGTAAATGGCAAGTTTGATTACGCCTATGGAGAAAGACTGAACTTTTGTCCAGGTGATGAGTCAGAAGATGCCATTGGTAACTTACAGAGAGTTATCAACGAATTACTCAGAAACCCAGACACTCGACAGGGAATTATTCCTGTATGGGATTTGGAGAAGGATGGAGCATACATAGGTGGAAAGAAGAGAGTGCCTTGCTCCATGTATTATCAGGTAATTATCCGTAACCAACAGGTACACCTGATATATAACCAACGTTCAGCCGATGTAGTAACTCATTTCGGAAATGATGTTTGGTTAGCTTGGCAACTGAAAGAGTACATACGAGAAGTACTCAGGTCAAAAGGTTTAAGAGAAATCAAACAGGGTTACTTATACCATAACATTGCATCTCTCCACTCGTACAGGAAAGATTGGAACATACTTAAAAATTGTATAAGAGATGAACAAGTCGGTACTAGATAACTATCACTTCAGTTATGCCATTACCATGGCTGATGTGAAGAAAGTTGTCGAGTACTGCAAGGTGACTGGGTATTGTGCTCATGACTATGAGACATCTGGTCACCATAGTTCAAATCCTAATGGGTTCCCTACTTGTATATCTATAGCTTTTCAACCTGGATATGCCTATGTTATACCTTTAGCCCACAAAGATTCACCAAATAAAAAGGGGAATAAGTGGTTGAAGATCCTTAAGTATATAGGTAGGGAATTAATCCAGAATGATAGGATAACTAAGGTAGCACACAACTTTAAATTCGAGCATGGTTGGTGGCTTAAGTATGGTATAAAACCAAGAGGAGTTATATTGGATACCATGCTATTAAAATACCTGTTGAATGAGCAGAGACCACATGATTTGAAATCTCTGGCTTATTCGTTTTTCCCCGAGTATGCAAACTACTCAATCAAGGGAGAGGAGACAGAGAGAACTCCAGAGGATACTGTTAAGTTCTGGACAAACGTACCACTTGAAACCCTTGCACCCTATAATGCCTTGGACTCTGACCTTTGTCTTAGGTTAGCTATATACCTTGAGAGCAGGGTTAGAGAACTAGGGTTCTACCAGTTATACAGGAACCTGTTAGAGATGGCCTCGTATAACTTGGCAGAAGTTGAGAGTAGGGGATACTGGGTAGATAGACCTTACCTTGATGGGTTAGTTGAGAGCTATAAAATAAAGATCGAAGAGGCTGAGAAGAAGATGTACTCAGTACCCTCTCTCGTTAAGTATAATAAGAAGAGACTAAAGGCTGCTAAAAAAGCTCTATTGGGTAACCTTCTAGAACAAATTGAAATAAAGACTAACGAGTTAGGTGAGACTGAAGATAAACGTAAAGCTAGCAGCTTGCAAAGGAGTATCTCTAACCTACAAAAGAAGTATGATAATTACTCAGCCGGAGTTGGTATAACCAAGAGTGACCAGAAAACCCTTGAACCACTAAATCTAAAGTCAGTGAAACAACTCATTGACTTTTTATATTATAACAGGTATGGGTTGAAGCTACCAATAATAAAGTATACAGAGGATAAGAAAACCAAGAAACCAACCAATAACCCAGCAACGAGTGAAGATGTATTACTCGAGTTAAGGGAGAAGGATGAGACTGGGTTTATAGATACTCTGTTAAAGTATCGAGAGATGACCAAGTTATACTCCACTTATATTGTAGGTATAAGGGATGTACTTAACCCAGATAACACTCTTCATGGTTCATTCCTTATCCATGGTTGCGTAACTGAGGATACGGTTTTGGTAGGAAAAGAAAGGGATATAGTTATAGGTGATATAGCTCCAAAAGAGGTGGGGGTAAAAGATGTGGTAAAAGATAATATCTATGTATTAACTCATGCTGGAACTTGGGAACAGGTAACTCATACTATAAACAAGGGAGTACTGGATACTTACAGGGTAACTACAGATAGGGGAGATGTTCTTGAGTGTACGAAATACCATAAATTACTTACTCCACGTGGTTTTAAACCCATTTGGAAGATAGCTAAATATGACTTGGATGTTATCATGCATGATGTATCCAGGTTAGATATACAGCCTGTAGAAGTGGGTAAGAAATATGGAGAAGTGGTATTTAAAGAAATCCCAAATTGGCCTGGTTATTTAGCATCGTCTGAAGGTAAAATATTCTCAGTAAAAATACCAGGTGCTCAAGGTATGTTAGACTATAACAACCCACATGAGGTGGTACCTAGGGTACAGAAATCTGGTAATAGGTTACATAGTAGAGTGGGGTTAAGGAATGGCACTGGGATAAAAAAGATGTTACCAGTATCAAGGTTAGTATGGTCAGCATTTAATAATGCCAGTATACCAGATGGGTATGTGATAGACCACATAGATTGTAACCCGCTAAATAATATCCCAGAGAACTTACAATGTATCACTTACTCAGAGAATACAAAACGTGCCTATAAGAATACCAGAACTGCATTTACTAACGGAGCTATCAATGGGAAGACAGTATTGGATACTCAAACTGTTGGACAAATATTGTTAGACCATAGAGAGGGATTGACACAAGGGCAAATAGTTGAAAAGTATGGGATATCACAAGCTCAAGTAAGAAGGGTTATAAATGGTGAATCATGGAAATACATATACTTAACTAAGATTAGGGTAGAGTATATAGGTAAGAAGACCATCATGGATTTATCAGTAAATGATAAGCATAGTTATGTAACTCGCTCTAATTATGTGAGTTGCAATACGGTCACGGGGAGACTTAGCAGTCGGAACCCGAACTTGCAGAATATGCCACGAGATACTACGGCAAGTGACATTAAGCAAATGTTTGTATGCCCTCCAGGAAAGGTTATGATGCAGCTTGACTATTCAGCAGCAGAGTTCCGGGTAGTTGCAGGTTGGTCTCAGGATAAACAGATGTTGGAATGGTTTAGAGTTGGTCATGACATACACTTGGCTACTGCTTGTAAGAAATATGGAGAGGATTACGATGAGATAAATAAGATTTACTCTAACGAGGATGACCCAAATTACAAGGAGTGGAAAGTGAAGAGAAAACAAGCCAAGACAATTGGATTTGGTATCTTGTATCAACAGGGACCAAATCATTTGAAAGAATCCCTATCAACCGATAAACATAAAGCTACGAAGGAAGAAGCTCTTGAGTTCTTGGAAGAATGGTTTGAGATTTTCCCGGGCGTTAAAAGGTTTGTCAATAAACAAATGAAGTTCGCTGAGAAACATGGTTATGTATTATCTCCGTTTGGTAGGAAAAGAAGGTTACCAGATGCTAAAAATAAGAGAGATAGAGGTAAACACGCAAAAGCGTTACGAGATGCCATAAATGCTCCTATCCAAGGAACTGCTTCGGATTTCGCATTGTTTTCTAGTATACTTATTAGGGAGAAAATCATGAGGGGAGAACTTCCATCTTCTATCGAGCAAATTGGGACAATACATGACTCTCTTATGTTCTATCTTGACCCGAAAGATATGAATGACAAAGTGGTAGACCAGTTATTCGATATATGTAGGGACCCAGATACTCAAAAATACTTTGGGTTTAAGTTGAAAGGTATTACTATGGCAGTTGATTTCGAGTTGGGTTTAAGATGGTCAAAGTTGAGAGGATATGAGAGGGGTACTGATTACTCAGAAGTATACAAGGAATGTTACACTCCATACTGGTGGGAAAATAAGGAAACTCGAGAATTGCATGGGAGATAATGGGATATTATATTTGCAATAAATAAAATATTTATCATGGATTATAATGAGAAATTATTAGATAGTTTGGAAGGATTGGTGGATGACCTAAGGCAGACAAATACTGCCTCGGTCAAAACCAATGTCCTGTTAAGATATCCAGAATGTAGGAAACTACTTTGGTGGACTTACAACCCTTTCAAAAAATTTGGAGTCACCAAGAAAGGGATAGAGAAGTTTAAATATACTCATGACCCGAATGGAGATTTACCAGAAGATTACTCTATATACGACTTGTTTAGAGATTTATGTAGTAGGAGATTAACTGGTCACAATGCACTTTACAGGTGCATTAACATGTTGGGTAGGTACCCAGCTTATGCAGATACTTTATTATGTATCCTTGACAAGGGGTTGAAACAGGGTATTAACGTAGCCAATATAAATGCTGCATACTTCACCACAATGAAGAGAAACCTTATCCCCCAATTTTCTATAACCAGAGCCAAGAACTTCTTTGACTACCAGAATAAACTGGATTTCAAGAAAGATCTTTGGCTTTGGTCAAGAAAATTGGATGGAGTTAGATGTGAAACTTTCGTGGATGGGAAAGGAGTTGCAAGGACATACTCAAGAGAGGGTAATGAGTTTACAACTCTTCAAGTATTGAAGGATGCCATTAAAGAATCTGGTATCCGTAACATGGTATTAGTGGGAGAGGTATTCTTAATTGGTTCAGATGGTAACGAGGATTTTCAAAAGGTAGTTGGGGATGTAAAGAAAAAGGATTACACTATCCCAGAACCCCACTATGCAGTATATGACTATGTTACTTGGGAAGAGCATAACTCAGCCAAGGGAACTAGGCCATTTACTGAGAGGTTAGCTCAATTAGAAGAGGATTTGAAGACGATGGAATATCCCCATATCTTTATGCTTGAACAACATAAAGTAGAAGATATGGATTCTCTTCTGAAAGAGTTTGAAGATGCCAATAGTAAGGGATGGGAGGGATTAGTAATCCATAAAAATGTCGGGTACAAAGGGATAAAAACTGATGTAGTTCTAAAGATGAAGAAATTTGATGACGCTGAGTACCAAATACTTGATGTGGAGACAGGACCATTCACTTATTACTATGATTCCTTAGATAACCAGGGTAGACCCATTAAGAAAAGGAGAGTAGAGGACATGGTAACTAACCTTATCATTGAGCATAAGGGTTTCAGGGTATCAGTTGGTTCTGGGTATACCATTGAAGATAGGAAGAAATGGTTTAAGAATCCCAAATTGATTATTGGAAAATGGGCTACTGTTAAGTATTTCGAAGAGACTACCAATAAGTTGGGTAATATAAGTTTGAGATTCCCAACTATAAAAACTATCTACAAGGAAAAGAGGGATTTATAACTTGGTCTGGTACTAATTAAAATAAAAATGGTATGGCTGTTAACCTAAAGAAGATAAGAAAGTTAAAATATTGGGAAACAAACACGAGTATAACTGTAGTGGATATTAACTTGGGAGATGAGAGGATAGTTTTTAATCTCAAAGATGAACTCTCATTCGATAATGACTCAGTTAACTCGGAGTTGAAGGATCAGCCTAATCACTATGCCTTTATTGCCATGTTACATAAAAAAGCTTTAGTATTAAAGAGGGAGAGAGAAAGGATTCTTGAGAAGACAAGGTCCCGACTCTTCTCCCAATACAAAAGCCAAGAGAAAATGGCCAATGATTTAGCTGAAGCCATGGTATATAAAAGCAAGGAGTATCAGGATGATTACAAGAAATTCTTAGCAGTGAGTGCAGATGTTGACATACTTGAAGTATGTGTACGAGCTTTCGAGCAAAGATCTATGTTAATGCAAACAGTATCCGCTAATATTAGGCGGGATAAAGTATAATTTAATTTTATGTTATGGCAAAGAAAAGTTTAAAAGACAGGTTGAGAGATAAACAAAAGGCTCTCAAAACAAAAGGAAACGGTAAAGTACTTTTCCAGAAAGCAGATGAAGAGCTGAGAGTTCGTTTACTCTCTGCTGGAGATGAAGAAGAGTTTATAAAAGAGGTAGTTCAATTCTACTTGGGTGGAGATATCAAGGGAGTTTATTCTCCCATGACTTATGATGAGCCTTGTGCTATCTACGAGAAGTACGAGGAGCTAAAGAAATCCAAAGACCCAGATGATAAGGAGTTGGCTAAAGACCTTTCTCCTAAGAAAAAATACATGGTTGCTGTTCTCCTTTGCAAAGACGGTAAGGGTAAAGACTATGACTCTGAACCCAAACTATTGCAGTTAGCCCAGACTCAATACTCAGAGATTATTGACCTCTATCTTGATGAGGAAGAGTGGGGAGATATGACTGATCTGGATGAAGGGTATGACCTTAAACTAAAGAGAACAGGGTCAGGTAAAAATGATACCGAGTACACGGTTAAACCCTGTAAACCCAATACAGTACCCAAGAATTGCAGACCCAAAGAAGGGGTTGACATCGAGGCTTTAGTAAGAGAGGTTATTCCTTCTTATGAGAAAACTCAGGAATACATTGAACAGTACATGGGTAATGCTTCTTCCAGCAGTGATGAACCAGAGGAAGAGGATGACGATATGGGTTCATCAAAGAAATCCAAAAAGGATAAGAAAGAGAAATCAACCTTGAAGAAGGCTAAGAAACTCAAAAAACATAAACACGAAGACGATGAGTAAAGAGAAAGAGAACGTAGAAGGGGGTCCAATGGATGGACCTCTCTTCATAGATAAGGACAACATTATAGCCAAGGGTGGTATTTGGGAAGCATCTAAAGTGAATATACCAAAATACAGGCAAATGGCAGTAGATATTACCTATGATTATGGAGAGGGGATAGAGGTATGGCTAAAGAGAGGTTGGTTTGTAAAAACAATGGTACATACCAATACCGGTATAGTGGTTGTATTTGAAAGAAATGACTGATGGCAAAGAAAGCGAAAAGTAAAAAGACAAAGAGCTTGCAGAGTATCATGAATAAATACTCTCAAGTATCACTGGCTTCTGAGATGTATGGAGAAGTGGAGAATATGCCATGGCTACCGTCAAGGAGTTTAGTGATGAACTGGGTAACTGGAGGGGGTATACCATTTGGTAAAGTACTCGAGTTATTCGGCCAGGAGAGCTCGGGTAAATCTCTGGTAGCATTGGATTTCTTAGCTATATGCCAAAAGCTTGGGGGTTGGGGAATGTGGGTAGATGCTGAGAGTTCTTACTCGAAGGATTGGTGGACAACAAATGGGATTGATTTGGATAAGGTTCTGGTATTCCATGAGAACGCCATAGAGGTTATATCAGATTGGACAATAGAAACTGCCAGGGCTTTGAGAAAGAAGTTAACTCACAATGAACCTATTCTATATGTGTTGGATTCCATTGCAGCATTGGATACAATAGAGAGGTTGGAGATGGAACAAACAGATGAGAAGGCAGAGATGGGTATCAGAGCTAAAGCAATGGGTAACTTTCTCCGGAAGAGAAGCAAGGAGCTTGCAGATTTGGGAGTCACTTGCATATTCATTAACCAGCTTAGGAAGAAGTTGGGTACCATGTTTGAGGATCCAGAGACAACACCGGGTGGAGAAGCAATGAAATTCTTTGCCCATATTCGTATGGGTTTTTATCGTAAGAAACAAATCAAGGAAAAGGTACATGGGAAAGAGACCTGGGTTGGTAACTATGTTTCCTTGAGAATGAAGAAAAACAAGGTATCTCCACCAAGGCCAACGATGGAGACTGAAGTATATTTCCTGGCTGATTACTGCCAACCTGGATTCTCAAGGTATGCCGGGTTAGCCGAAGTACTTGAATTCTCTGGTGCAGTTAAGAGGGAGAAGGGGTCATCGATTTATTACGATAAGGAGGGGAATAAAATTGCACGGGGAGAAGACGCATTCCAATCACTTTTGGAGGAGAACAAAGACATTAGAAGTAAACTTATTAAACTTGCTGGAATAAACACTTTTAGTAATACTAAAAAAGTACTAGAAGATCTCAACGAGAAAGAGATAAACCTATTCCCAGTGGGAGAAGAGGAGGAATAAAATGGTAGAAACAGCATTAATATTTGACGCAAACAACCTTATGTACAGGGCTTACCACAGATTCAATTCATTTACAGATGTGAGTGGTAGGCCTACATCTGTTATATATGGAGTACCTTTCGTGGTAGAGGCTCAGGTAAGAAAATTCCAACCAGATTTAGTAATCGCGGTATTCGATGGAGCCAGGAGTAAACACCGGTTAAAGATATGCCCAGATTATAAGGGTTCTCGGGTACAGAAATTGGATTTTGACAAAGAAGATTTCCTAAGACAAAAGGAAGAGGTTATGGAGGGACTCTATAACCTGGGTGTATCAGTAGTACATAACCCAGACCAGGAAGCTGATGATATGATTTACTCGGTGGTTAAACTCCTGCAAAAACAGAGAGTGGGAACAATCATAATCATCTCATCAGATAAAGACTTCAACCAGTTGGCTACGACAAAGGATGTAGTTATTTATAACCCACATAGCCAAGAGAAAATAACCGTGAACACTTGCAAACACTTTAAAGGATATGAAGCCAAGCAAACTGTGGATTACCTTACTTTGGTAGGTGATGACTCGGATAATATTAAGGGATATCCTTTAGTGGGTGAGAAGAGGGCTCAACAATTCCTTGAAAAGTATGGGTCAATCAAAGCCTTCTTAAAAGGGTCAGAGACAAGCTTAGTAGTGAGTAGGAACGCATTGCAAAAGATATACAAGAAGAACCATTTCTTAATATCACTAAGAGCTTATCACTTAAAGTATATGCGAGATGTGAAAATCAATTGGTATAAGAATCAACCATTCCCAACTCCGAACAAGTCATTGTTCGAGAATTATTGTGGAGCTTTTACATTAAAATCATTCTTAAAAGATAAAGGATTCTATGAAACATTTAAGAGTTTATCTCAGCGGAGCATCAGGTCTAGGAAAAACAACCTTAGCTAAACTGATATCCAAAGAATTGGGTTTACCCTATATAAATACATCAGCGAGTAATGTGTGGGGTGAGTTTGGAGTAAAATCCCATGAACACGCACTCCAGTTATCAGGGGATTATAATTGGGCCCATAAATATCAGTTGGCTATACTTGAGAACAGGAAAAGAGTATTGGGTGATAATGATAATTTCGTAACAGATAGGTCAATCATTGATAACCTGATATATTACATGGATGGTAATAAACCTTACCAATTACAAAGAGAATATAACAAAACCTGCATAGAAATGCTACAACATGATTTGGAGAATTACAACGTAGTATTTATCAGGTTAATACGACCATTCTCATGGGAAACCGAGAATGATGGGAAGCGTATAGCAGATGAAGGATACCAGATAAAATCCAACCTGCTATTCAAAGGGTTTGACTTCCGGTATTTCATGGAGAACGTGAAGCATTATTACTATGAACAAAATATCCCATTTGAGTGGGGGAACTTAAGGTTCTTGGGTAGGAAGAACATCATCAAAGAAGCTACTATCCATATCTCCGAGTTTAAGAAGAGGTTCAAGGCAGTAGCTCAAATTATTGAGAACATTGGAGGATTTGAGGGAGATGAGTTCTCAGAATTATACGAGTACATAACCTATAATGACTTTAACCATGAAGATTACCGGTAAGTTTTATTGTCTTGGTGATTTGCATATCCATGATTGGAATACTTTCAACCAAGACTTATACAGGACAAAGATGCTCCTAACATGGTTTAAAGAGTTGGTTATCAATGCTCATAAAGAAAAAGCTAAGGTCCTCATTGCTGGGGACCTTTTTCATAATCCAAGCCACATGTCTAATGAGCTATTTAGGTTAGTGAACCAAACTTTTTCAGAGATACAGTATAGAGTAGGGTATGAAACTGTACTATGCGTTTCGGGTAACCATGATAGAGATGGTGATGATCCAATAAAATCTCCGAGTTGGGTAAAGACTTTCTCTGGTATGTATTCTTTTCTGAAGTGTATTGATTTCCAGAAAATAGATTTATGGGATACAGAGGTTATGGGTATACCTTACCTTAGAGATGATGTTGGATTGGAGAATGCCATGAAAGTATTTTCCCAAAATAAACATGACACAAATAGGATTCTATTAATCCATAAAGAATTGGCTGGGGCTGAAGATACCAATGGTATGAAATGTGAAAGGAAAGGAGACCAGAGTAAACTGAGCACCTTCTTTCAGAATTTCGATTACGTAGTATGTGGCCATATCCATAAGCCACAACTTCTCCGTAAAAATATTTTAATGTGTGGGTCACCCATGCAAATGAGAGTATGTGATATGGGTACAGATATGGGGTATTGGGTTTTGGATAAACATGGGTTTGAGTTTCATAAGGCAGAACTCCCGGAATTTCGATACGAGGGTGATCCCGGAAAAAATTTTGACTGTTACATTAAAAGAAAAGTCGTCAAGACTAAGTCTAGGGATGGGAAAGCAACTAATGAGATTAAAATGAACGATTGGTCAGGTATGATAGACGATTACTCTGACTACATCGGGGAAAAGAGAAAGAAAAGAAGGAAATTACTTAAAGACTTACTGAACGATGCTGAGCTTTCATAAAATGAGAATAGAGGGGTTTGCCTCAATTAAATACTTAGAATTTGATTGGGGAGCCAGAGAAATGGGGATAACTATCATATCTGCCAGAAATGGTAGTGGTAAGAGTAAACTGATAAACGCCCTATATTGGGCTTTATTCGGTGATTCCATATCAGGAGCTGTAGGTATGTGGGAGCATATCAGACCCAAGGAGTATAAGGGTACCTTAGTTGAAATTAACTTTGAAAAAGATGGAGAAGAGTACAAAATCATACGATGTTTCGAATACAAAGGCAAGGTCGAGGGAAGAGCTGGAAAAAATGGGTTATTCTTTTACTCAGGTGGTAAACTTGATCTCGGCAGGGATAAGAAAGGAGTACAATCAAGGATTAATAGACTTATCTCATACTCTAAGGAGTTATTTCTCAACACGGTCATTTTTGGTCAGAAGCAACAACGATTAATGGATGATAAATCCTCTAACAAGAAGAAATTCTTTGAGGAGGCCTTTGAAGTTACTATATTTCAGGATGCTTATACTCGGGCTAATAACCTATTGAGTAAAATCAGTGGAGAATTCAATTCTCTACAATCAGAGGAAAAGGCGCTTAAGCGTGATATCGCTAATTACAAGGAAAGGATTGAGATATCTAAAAACCTAGAGAGGTCATGGCACAAGGCTCATAAGGAAAAGATAAAATCCATGTTGGAGAATATCCAAGATTTAGAGCAAGAGTTAGAGGATAGTGAAGATTCCAAAAATGACAGTATATGGGAATATGAGGACCAACTCAAAAAACTGGTAGAAGAGAGGGAGTGTTACAAGAACGTGGAGAAAGAGTATAACGAGTGTCAAAGTGATATATCCAGGTTAAGGACTGATATCAGTTTGGATGAAGCTGCCATTAAGGGATGTAAGAAGCATATTGCTGTATACACGAAAAACATTGAGACTTTCCCGGATGTATGTGGGGAATGTGGTAGACCTTACACTAAAAAAGATAAGGAAAAGGCTACCGAGACATTCAGGGCTCGTATTGATGGATTTAATAGGGATATTAAAGCTTATACTCTTGCAAGGGAGCAACATGAAAAACAGCTTTTGGCCAAGATAGAAAATCTTTCTAGCTTAAATCAAATGAAGAAAGAGTATTTAGACTTACTCTCCAAAATTAGTGCACTAGAAAACAAAATCCTGGAAGCTAAAAAGGACACTAAATTAGCTGAATCCCTGAAGAGTAAGATAGAGCGAGAGAAAGAGAAATTGATTAGGGTAAAACTCGAGAGATATGAACCAGAGCCAGGTACCAAAATCGAGGACCTCCAAAGTAAGCTTGATAGCTTTACCAAGAAAATCAAGGTTATCAGGAAAAAATTGGTGAAATTGCAGGTAGAAATAAATCGGGTTAATTTCGCTAAGGAAACATTCTCTAACAAAGGAATAAAACCCTGGTTATTTAACATGTTGTTGGAACAGGTTAATTCCAGGTTAGAGGATTATGAGAATCTATCTGGGTTTAAGGTAGTTTTCTGGGTAGATATGGAATCAGCCAATGGGGATATCAGGGTTCTGGTGAACAGGTATGGTACTGAGGTCCCCTATGAAGACTTATCTGGGGGTCAACAACAACTCATAAACCTGACAACTATATTCGCTATCAATGAGGTTGTTCAGGAAACTAAACCATGTGGGTTATTCATAGGAGATGAGTTATTTGAATCTCTAGATACTACCAACGTGGAAGTTGTTGCTAACATCTTGCAAGACAAGGCTCAAGAGAAAAATATATTCCTAGTAACCCACCTTTTAGACTTTAATATTCAGAATTCAGCCATAGTGAGATTGGAAAATGTTAATGGTTTTACAACCTTACTCAGCTAGCATGATGCTACCTGGTATAGTAAACAAAGACAAGACAATATGGCTGACAGGATTAATAGTAAAAAGAAAGGAAACAGGTTAGAATTAGCCGTTACTCAGTTCATGAAAGAATGGACTGGGTATGAGTTCTCAAGGGTACCACAATCTGGGGGGCTTAGATGGCAAAACAGAACCTCCATAGCTGGGGATGTTATCTGTACGGATAAAAAACACGAGAGAAATTGTAGGATAAGTATAGAGGTGAAAGCCCCCAAAGAGATAGCTTTTGAACACCTCCTACTCCCTACTAAAGGTAAGAATACAGATAAATTAAACCATTACTGGGACCAATGTACTTCAGATGCCAAAGCTGTAAAGAAAGTACCCATGCTTTTCATTCACAGGAATGGGATGGCAAAGGGTACTTTCTTCGTGGTAATGAACAACGAAGTTTATAACGAAATCGCAAGAGAACTTAATTTCTACCCTGTTTTATATGGGTGTATCTCTTACCTATCTCAATATCGTGGGGTAGTAATCCTTAATTCAGAGGACCTGAAACAAATTAACTACAAAGACCTACATAAGAAGGTATTTAAACCTTACTGTAAAATAATCTACAAAACTGAATAGTATGAAAAACTGGCCATGGATGATAATATACATAGATAGGAATAAATTCCTTGAGACTGATATTACTAGGATAGAAATGGAGTATGGGATAGAGATAGTGGTACCAGTAACTCGGGTTTTAAAAGGGAAACACAGGGGGAGAAATAACTACGAGGATGTTCCCTACCTATTCAATTTTGGGTTTATGAGAGTACCCAAGTTCAGAAGGTATGATATTGATTACCTGACAAAGTTAAAACGAGAGATACCTCTACTGATTGGGTACTTGAGAGATAGTACAAAACCAAGCCAGGGGTTTAACTTCGCCATGGTATCATCTAAAGAGGTTAACCGTATAATCAAGGATGCTGGCCAGTCATCCATATACAGTGAGAACCAAGAAGAGAATATTAAGATAGGAGATAGTATAAAACTAAGTGGTTATCCATTTGAAGGGTTATACGGAAAGGTTGAGAAGATAAACAAGGAAAAGGAGAATATGGTTATTTCAGTGGAAGTGTCAAACGGTACTCCACTAAAAATCACAGTACCTTTCTTTAATATATACTATACCATGTACCACTTCGACATGAACAGTACAGATTACCTTGAAGAGGGTTATGAAGAGGTGGGAGAGAGTAGATTGAATAAGGCTTATGCCACCATATCATTAGAAATAGAAGATTATGAAGAGTAAAAACGACAAAGCTTGGAACATTCTTACAGATGAAGAAAGGTTGGTACTCAACCTTTCAGCTGTTCATGGGAAATCCTCATGGGAAATCGGGGAGATAGTACAAAAGGCCCATTTCAAATTGTTGGAGATTCAGAAGAGATGTGTTAAGTTCTTTGAGATGTTCACAACCCATTATGAGACTTATGGTGTATTATTCCCAGATGAGTCTGTAGTGGGTAAGGACTTCAGGGAATATTTTCAAGGAGTGATAGAACAAAGATTAACACCGAAAGAGGCTATCAGTAGGATGTATAACTCTACCGTGTGGAGTATAAAGGAATCCCGAGTTAGGTTAATCACTGAAGGGATGGATAAGCTTCTAGATTCTAGGAATGAATGTGATAGGGATATATTTAACCTTATCAAGGAATTTGATACTTGGAACAATTTCCGGGTTTTACCTGATAACCTACAAGAACCCTCAGCGTACAAGAGAAGGAATAAAGCGAGAGAAGCAAAACATCTAAGAAATATATCTCGGATACCCATGGAATCCATAGAGTTCATTCGAGAGCTATACGAGTATAATGGGAAGTACCAGAAAATGTATTTACCACTCATACATTTGGAGTTTGAAAAGGGATACAAAATTATCACTGTTAGGTATTCTCAGAAGAATATAAAAGCACTCACACATCTATACTTATATGTATTTGATAACGAGACACTAGCAAACAGCTTTGCTGACCTGGTAGTTGAGTATCTGACGAGTGAAGATAAGTCAGCCAAGTCAGGGCAAAAGTTCTGGCCCAAGTTTAGGGACACGAGACAGTACGCTATCAACTTCCAGGAAATAGAGAATGTTAACGTTTTCAGAAAACATGTTATATCCCGAATACAGGGGCAAAAAAGGTAACAAGGGATTTGCATGGGATTAAAAAAGAACTTATATTTGCATTGCATTTAATAATTAATAATAAATAAAAACATGGCAAGTAAAGTATTATTAGAGCATTACAATGGGATTAGAGAATTAAACAGGGATGACCTGGTGTTTATGTTCTCTCACCTGTTTAAAGATGTGTTGGAGAATATCACTCCAAGTTTTCCCAGATTCCCTAACACACAGAAAGAGTTTTGGGAATGGTTGGTGGATAAGATAGTACATAAGATACCTTGTCCCAAGATTAGTTGGGTGTTATACGTTTACATGGGTCAAGTGGGACCAGAGAACGAGGATTTTAAAAGAGTTTACCGGGATTTCTGGAACTATAAATTCCCAGATGATAAAATAGAGATTGAGGATATTGACATAGAAGATTTTGAATAATGGCAAAGGATAAGGGAAGAGCTCATGCCTATTCCAAGGCGGATAAGATGAGCATAAGGGATTTTAAAAGAGAATGTGTTGTAAGGGGTATGCCTTTCGATGATGTAATTGAGGCAGATGTCCCTACGATGTACTCCTTTTGGATAGAGAACTTGCATAAACCCAAGAACCCACAATTACTGGATGAGTTTGATGATTACGTGGAGAAGAAACTTCGAATGACAATGGGAGATGATGCAGAAGAGCTCATACATCCTTCATTCCGGTTGGGTTTTATTGGTGAGAGAGATGATGATGGTATGGTGGTAAAGATGAAGAGGATTGCCGGGATGAGTAAAAAACCACCGAGAAAGAAAAAGGAGAAAACAACTGATGGGGTTATGGCTGGAACTGCAAAAGCCAAAACCTTTGAGTGTTTCAGAATGGGATTATCAAAACAAGAAGCTGAGAAAACTGTATTGGAGAGTTTCCCAGATGCTTCACCTAAATCTATTGGAATATGGTACAACAAGGCAAAAAGGAAATCGAAGGGATAAGGAAATATATTGAGGTTGACCTTGATAAATATAGGTCAAGGCCATCTGGGATGGACCTGCATCGAGTGGGTGAGATTTACGATGCTTGGGGAGAAAGCTTAAAAAGACAGGGAGAGAGATTTAACAATGAAATGGAAGAGAAATTCAAGAAGAAATGAAAATACTTTACTTGCATTATTATATCCTAGACTTCAGAGATGTTCTGAAGCCTGGGATTATCAATAAACCTTTTCAGTTTAAGGTAGAGGCTGAGGAGATAGCAAAGGTTTATTTTCAGCCACATGAATTCAAGATAAAGATGGGTTGTAAGATATCTACCTTAGACCAGGCTCTGTTTGAACCAAGGAAATTACCCCTTATCAGTGAAGCTATCAATGATATCAAACCAGCTAATATCATTGATAAGAGACATGCCCACAGGACTAGGAATAGGATGGGCAACAGGATAAAGAGAGCCAATACCGAGAAATTACAAAAGGATGTATGGTTACTTAGATGTGTAGAGGATGACCTACCCAAGTTCTTGGATAGGTTTAAACAGAGCTTTACTACTGATAAGATAATCCTGAATCAGGTGAAAGGAGCCCAACATATAATCGAATTTCTAGGTGGAGGAAGGCCAGGGAAGAGAGATTACACTAAGGTCCCTGTCAAAGACTTTGTTTATGGAACTAATATCCTAAAAACATTAATAGATTGGAAGTATGACAATGGACCTTTTTACAGATATCACATGGCACTGTCCCTTTGGACCCGGTTCTCAACCGAATTTATTGAGGCAGTGGATGTAACTAGGGAACTTACTTCTAAGTGGTTTTAAATACTGGATGAACTAATATACCTTGAATTTAGGAAATAAGGTTAATTTAATTAATAACTAAAAACAGAGAAAGATGAAAATTGTAAAACAAATCGATGAGAAACACTTCTTGGGTGAAGAAGATGGTGAAAAGGTTCTTTTGGTAAAGAAAGATTTGGACCTGGAAAAATTGGCTGAGGCTATTGCAGACGAGGACGACGAAGAGGAGGATAAAAAACCTGCAAAGAAGGAAGCCAAAAAAGAAGAGAAAAAAGAAACCAAAAAGCCGGCTAAAAAGGAAGAACCAGAAGGTGACGACGAAGAGGAGGAAGAAGAGGAGGAAGAAGGTGAAGAATACAATTGGGATGACCTGAAAGACATGGATTACGATGAGCTCTCCGAATTGGTTGACGACGAGGAACTCGAAGATATTGATGTCGAAGACTACGACGAGGACGATGACGACGAAGTTGAGAAACTCCGGATTGCCATTGCAAAAGAGCTCGATATCGAAGTCCCGAAAAAAGGTAAGAAAGGTAAAAAGTAATGCCGGTTTCATACTAATTTAGCCTTAGAATTTTATGTTTGGTAGGGAGGGTAAAATCCTCCCTATTTTGGTAATTAAGGATTTGCAAATAGGATAATAGGATATTATATTTGCATAAATTAAAAATGCAATATTATGGATACGAAATCATTTTACGGTAGAGAAGAATTTTACGAGGCCTATGATTACTTGGTACCAAGATTACCCAAGTTCTTCAGATATAGAGTATTATTCCTAGATTTCTTGGGCACTATATTTGATGGCAATGAAGAGGTAATAGATGATACCTGCGGTAATGGTCTCGGGTTAAGGTCATTGTATAAGTTATTTTACAACATGACTAAGGTTGGAGCTGAGAAACCCATTACTATTTGCGATGTGAAATATTGTGATGATGAGGGCGTAGAAGAAGATGATCCTGATTTTACAGAAGATAACAAAGATTATGAAGCTCATAGAGAAGATGTAATTTTAATGGCAACTGACTGGGGCTATAAGAAAACTATAAAAGCCTGGCAACGGGAATTAATGGAACCAGATTATGAAAAAATTAGATGAACAGTTCATGAAGGATGTATCATCCATTAAATGGGATGAGTTGATAGTCCCTCAAAATATACTCTATAAAGAGATAGAGCTAAAGCATGGGTTAACCCTGAAAGAAGTGGAGTTAGCCAGCTTTCTCTCTTCTCAGTTGGGAGTGGTGATAGTTTGTATTGATAGGATATCATACAAGGGGGATAAGGAGATAACCCATACTTTCAGGATTTACGGTAAACCAGAGTATGTGGGTTACTTTCTCAAGTATTTCAGGGGTATATACAAGGTGGTTACTCAGATTAAAAATAGAGTGGAGAACTACAAACTCGTCAAGGGTAATCCCATTGCTTTAGCTGAGAAACGTGTATATAATCTCATCTCGGAGAAAATCAAAGAGCTAAGGGGTTCTAGACCTTCTAATTTAATAAGTAGGACACCAAAGATGAAAAGGTCTTATCTCTACCAAATGTGTGAGAATGTGATTGTTCTGGAGAAACTGGATTTCAAGAAATACGTTTTGAAGGACCATACACCCAAAAAACTCATCAAGTGTTCCCTGACTAACGAATATAAACATAGGAGGATTTTAAAATGGGAATAAAAGAACTAGAGCTAAATGAATTTAACCTAGCCGATATTATCGCTGGTAAAATCCAACAAATCAGAGCTAATATAAAAGCTCTTGAAGAGGAGTATCCGAGACAAAGAACTCGTGGAGAGGCTTATCAGAAACGGCGTAACCAGTACTTGAGAATGATGAAACAATATACAGATGAGTTTGTTAAATTAATCTCACTACGCGACCTGTATAAAGTTATTATCCCTCGAACTACTGCAGAACCGAGAGTTATGTATATTTACCACCTTAAAGAATCAGAGATTAGGTATCTCTTGAATAGGTTGGGAATACTTAGCTATAAGATAGTTAAAATAGAAACCTCAGAAACATTAGATTTGCATTTAGTCAAATAGGATTATATATTTGCATTGCAATAAAAATAATAAAATAATGAGAATCTAGAACACGGAAAACCAGGTCAAGGACTAATGGTTAATACAAAGGATAGGAAATATTAATTAATTTAAATTTTAATACCATGAAAAAGTTTGAAAGTTACGACGAGGCTAAAGCCGCTAGAGAAGAAGCAAAAGAAACCCTGAAAACTGCAAAAGTAGAGTTGAGAACGTTTAAGAAAGAGAACGGTATCAAAGACCCGGAAGAAATCGAAGACAAGAAAATCCATAAAGAGCACGACAAATTGCAAAAGGCAGTAGATGCCGCTTCAGAAAACCTGGATGCAATCAACGAAGCTTGCAAGGAATTGAAACCGGCTTCATCCGCATTCGCTCAGAAATACACTTATCCGGAAGGGATGGATGACAAAGCAGAACGTAAAAAATACCGGGCTAAAATGAGAAGAGAAGCTGCTCAAGCTGCAAAGGCAGAAGCCGGAGAGGGAGAAGGGGAAAAAGAGGAGAAGAAAACCAAAAAGGCTAAAAAAGAGGAGAAACCGGTAGAACAACCGAAAGAGACCAAAGCCGATAAGAAGGCTAAGAAAAAAGCCAAAAAGGAAAACAAAGAGGTTGAAGAGGAAGAGGGAGAAGAAGATTAATTAGGTAACTTCATAATTCAAAAGAATGGCCAGGGATTTTATTAATGAACTGGCCATTCATGATACTAAGGCTGATTGGATTAAAAGATGAGTTCGATTCTCACCAGTCTACAAAACCAAATTTCAAAAGTCATGAGTTACAAAACAGGATTAACGATTGGGATGATAATATCCCTAATTATTGGGTTAACAATGGGATACGTGATATGGTCCCCTTCTATGTCAGATAATGAGGTTAAGAAAGAAGTGGTAGTTGATACCATAAAACCCAACCACCCATTATTTCAGAAAAATCCCATAAGAGAATGGGTAATTCCCTACAGTATGAAAAAGGGAGGAGCTTTGGATTATCCTAAATGGTTTAGAATAATAGAGACAGAGATCCAGGACCAGGCCATATTTATCATATGGAGAGAGGGATGTTCTAAAGATTTCAAAGTGATTAACAAGAAAAAGTATTAAGATATGGAAGAGAAAAAGATAAGAGTTCAACTTTTCGATGAAGAGTCAAGGCTTATCTCAGATAAGCTATACAAACAGGGTTCAGAATTAATCTCTGGACCCAAGTTTACTCACAATGGCCCCATGAGAATCGAGGTTACGATGGATAATCAAGAGGATGTAGAAAGGGCGATAACATATATCAAGAAGTTATCTGGTATGCTCCCACTAGAAGCAAAGAAGGAAAAGAAAAAAGTGGGGAAAATCGAATCTGACTCAGACGACTACGTTGAGTCAATGATGGACATGATCACTGAATGCAAAGACCAAGATGAGCTAATCTCAAACCTACGGAATCAGGGATTTGTATTCGTGACTCGAGATCTTCTCCATAACATGGAAAGGTTTGAGAAAGTGAACTGGGAAGAAGAGGATTGGAGAACCGATAAATACCAATACATGGTTCGGTTAATCAAAGAGTCTAAGAACCCCATGTTAGATAAATTTGACCCGACTCTTATAGTGGGTATCAAAATCTATAAGAAAAGGTCGGATGAAGTGAAATTCTACAAATTCGGAGAGCTAACCAACAACCTAGATATACCGGTACCTGGAAAAGCCAAAGAATCCTTCACCACTCAGAAACTCCATATATTCCCGGAATTCATGAGTGAGAAAGAGAAAGAGAGATTCCGAAGAGAGTACAGAGATATGGAGAGAGACCCAGAGAAAGAGCCCACTCCTTTCTACCTGAGATGGTACAAATGGGTACAAACATCACAACCACTAAAACAACTCGAGAATTATGCCAATGACGAAGATGAAGAGTAGAGCTCTATTTGATAAGGATGAGCTCACTATAATAAAGACACTCGCTCAGGCCATAGCTGCAGCCAACAAGAAAGTTTTGGGTAAGTCGGTAACGATAATGATCCCTAATATCACGATGGATGATTGGACAGACCTCAACCTTGACTCTATCAGTTTATACACTAAATTGGGAATCAATACTGGGGCTATGGCAAATATAATGCATGACTTATCTAGTAAAGAATTTTCACTATTACATAAAGTTATATTGAAAAACCAAAAACCAATACTAGATTACTTCCACATGAAGCTGAAATGGTGGGAGAAAATCTTTTTCCCAGAGAGAGCCAGGGATAAGCTTTTGACTTTTGACTTTAAATTTGGTTTAAAACCGGAGGCCCAGTAAAATGGGCCTCTTTTCATGTTAATCTGGTAATTAAGGATTTGCTTGGGAAATCAGAGAATATTATATTTGCATTGCATTTAATAATAATTAAAAATGAGTACAATGAGTAAGGAACTAGAGAATTTACACCAGTTAAGGTTAAAACAGGCACAAAAAGCTCCTGTACAGGCTATTAGGAGTTTTATCATGAATGATTCTCAGAATCGAACTGGGTTATGGGAATACATTACAGGTTGGGCTCTCATTGAAGGGAGGTTGCAACAGGTAAACCCCAAATGGAGGCAGTTTTATAAATGGTTCAAAGAAAAAGATTGGGAACTCTGTAACTTCAACTCCTTTGTAACGGTTGACAATTACACGGGTTGCCACGTCTGGGCTTTTATGGCAACAGATGATAAATTTGCCGGAGATGAGTTATCAGGTTTTGATGAGAGTTATTGTCAAAGGGGGATATCAGATTTCTTTGAACTCGGGGTTGACGTAGTATTTGCCGGAGATTTAATCTTGGTAGTTGAGAGATGGGAAAATTAGTTTTGAAATGGGCTATAGTATTAACTATAGCCACAGGTATAACCGTAATAAATGGAGTGCATGAGAACAAGAAAGCAGAGAGAAGGGATAATCCTCCAAAGTACGGGAGAGTCACACTCCCTTATGATTACCGAGATAAGAGTTTATCAGATTATGGTATCAAGGTTCCGAAGGGTCAAACTTACACTGGAGTTTCAGTTGATGGTAATGACCCCTACGATATTGAGGCTGGAATTGAGGATTTACAACGGCAAATTAAAGAGCTTCAAAGTAAACGAGTTACAACTCGAAAGCAATTACGTGAGTTAAAAGAACAAGAAGAACTAGAAAAATACCTAGGCTTATGAAAGGGACAACTGGAAACGCAGTATTGGATGAAATATTGAGTAGTTTACTCGATGAGATAATTGATACATCAGAATTTAAACATGGTATGATTACCTGTTTGGATGGGGAAATAGTTGATGTAGAGGTAGTGACCAACCTGATTAAATTCAAGAAACTAAATGGGGTTCAAGAAAATGTTTTAAGAATCAAATTGAGGGACAATGGGTTATTCAGGGAATTAGCTTGGGCTTGGGATAAAGAGAATAGAACCATGGCCATAACACAGGTAGAATTTGCAGAACGTTAAAAACAAAGACCATGTTTATATTAATAATAGCGATAGTAGTAGCTTGGATTCTTATCCAAATACTTAAGGGAAAAAGAGATGGGTTCTTCGATACTCCAGAACAGAGAGCCAAAAGAGAAAAGCAAAAGGCAGATGACAAACTTGGATGTATCCTAACAATAATCATTTTTGTATTGGGGACTATATTTTATATAATTGCATCCTTCTTCAAGGAGGGTTAATCGGGAAATTAAAGATTTGCATTTGTTCAAAGGGGAATATATATTTGCATTGCATTTTAATAATAAATATTAATAATTAAAAATGAGTTAGTTATGAAGACAAAGGTTAAAGAACGAAGGGAAGTTAAAGAGGTTAAACAACCTGAGAATGCAAAAGAGAAGATGGAACTCGAAGTGGTTAAGGAAGTTATGGTGAGAAAAGAACTCCGGTACAAGTACCCAAAGGGTATGATTGACACGGTTCAAAGGAAGTCTTACCGGCAAAAGGTTCGGAATAAAATTGAGAAGGCTGAACTCAGGGTATTCCGGGCTTCAGGAGGAGAGGATGCAAAAGAGTTACGTTTGGCGAAAAAGGAGTTAAAAGAATTGCAAGAGAAATATTTAGCTTAATGGAGGTAAGGTACATGGAAGTTAGAGAGTATTTAGGGAAGTACAATTTAGAGAACACAGAATATTTCCCGTATAACAATTTCGTGGGTGATTTAAAGAAGGATTTTGATGACCTGGTGAGAAACTTTGATGCCATGCAGGATATGAGTACATATAGGTTTTGCATTAACTCATTGAGGGTTAAATGGGAGAAAATCTCCGAGAACTCTTTCAGGCCATTACCAGAGTGCTTATGGAAGTCACTGTACAAAACTCATATAGTGGTTTTGAGAGAGAAGGTTAAGAATTATGACCCGGAAATGGTAGAGGGCCAAAAGAAGAATATGCAAAAGAAAGGCAAATCTTATGGCAACTGAGAAAATATCAATGGAACAAGCATCGTCTTACATGGTGCTTGTTCTGGTATCCAGTTTATTAATGGATAAGTTGGATGACCTGAAAAACACGAACATCTGGAATGGTCAATTGAAGGCAACTGGGAAACAGTTCCAGATTCAGGCTATGAAACTCCTTAAACAAGAGTTACATAAGCACTTTGGAAAGAACGAGGAGCTATCCCAGAATATCATGAACAATTTCGAAGAATTCATGGAGAAGTTCTCGAAGATTGAGCCCATGGATATATTACTGATTAACCAGTATTGGAGTAGGTTCATATTAGATACCAAGGGTATGCCCATTGAATGGACAGTATTGAGAACACAGACTAAAGTATTCACCACAATAGAAGAAGAACAAGAGAAAGGATTATGAAACGGTATTTTATGATTTTCGCTAGGGTTATCACCTACAAGGGAGTTAAATCAATGCACGTGTTTTACACTGAGACGGATGGAGAACATCCAATGGTAAACGTTAAGGATATGGAGAACGAGATTATGTTGGAAACCACAACCAAGTTTGCTCCGGTGGGTAATAGAGTTGAGATTACAGGTTGCTCAGAAGTAACTGAAGAGGATTACATTAAACTAAAAGCTAAAAGATATGAGCGATAAAAAACAAATGATTGGGAAACTGTTGGGAGAATCCATGACATTAGAAGATGTAAAGGAATTGAATAAACTCCAAACCCTGATAGAAGCCGGAGTATTAGAACCGGGTTTAATACAATCAATTATTAATACTGCCGTGATAAATATATTCAGGCAGTATTTCAGAACAAATTGCAGGTCTGAGGAAATAGATAAAGATATCTGTAATGCCGTCAGGGATATTGGGATGGACATGAAAGAGATGGTAGAATCCAGAAAAGATGAAGTGGATATTTCCCTAGATGAAGTGGATATTTCCCTGACAACTCTCGCTGCTATGAAAGAGGTTATAGGAAGGACCCAGAACCCGTCTCTGATACTGAGAGCTTTACCGGTATTCCATGACATTCACTATGAGACTAAACAGATGGGTATAGATGAAATCAAGGACTTAACTGAAATGCTCACAGATGGGATAGCTCAACAGTGGATAGATGGGATAATGAGTATTAAACTCCCTATCATTGGAAACATGAAACTAAAAGGAGATGCTTAGGAACTAATTACCCATATTATATAACAATTAAATAGTTAAGAAAATGACAAAATCAAGAAGAATTAAAACAGATGCAGGAGAGGCAGTAGTTCAAGGATTAAACCAGGAACAACTCACCATGAAACCCGCAGAACACACAGAAGTAGTTTATGACCCGAAAACTGGAGACCCAATCGGGGGTGCTCCAGTTCAAGAGAAAGGTCCCGAACAACCAGTACAGGAAGAGGTTCATGAAGAGAAAAAAACTCTGGTTATGTCGATTGATGCTATCACGTTATCGGCTATGAGAACTCTTCAAGCAAAACAAAAAGCAAAGAGAACAGGTTTGGACGAAGTGATTGCCAGTGAAACACTGGGACAATTCCAAGAAGATTTCTGGAAACAGATATCTGATTTGCCTTGGGAATTGATTCTCATGGACCAAGACCCATTCACGATCTCATATCGTCAGGTAGAAGGTTCTCAATCACCGAGACCTATCCTGCATTTTGAGTTTTTGGCTCCCGTAGAGTATTCAGTTCTTGCCATAGGTGAGATGATTACTTGCTTGACGGTATATCACAAACACCGGAGATGGGTTATGGACAATTATTCTTGGACAGCCAAGAATTCCGAGCAAATAACAGATCTGCTTTGCCGGTTGAGATGTATCATTGAACAATTAATCCAAGTAAACGAGTAAATATGTTGAAAGTTTTGAATTTTGAGGAAGTACAATACTTCCTCAATAACTTGGGAACTACAGAGTTCATAGCCAATGGAGAGAAGTTTGATATCTCCGACCCGAGTCAACCTTCAGGGATTATGAACGTGGTAGATTTATTGGCAGGTGCCTTTCCGGATAATTGGTCTTTTGAAGAATGTATCAGATCCTTGAACATGTTGGCACCTTGGTCATGTATGGTTAACTATCAATCAAGGAGGATATCAGTTTGGGTAGATGACAATCAACTCCAGAATTTAAGGGAATTCCTACAAGAATTGCAAACAGAGATTATGACCTACATCCAAACCAAGGGTAGGAGTTACGCCATGGTTATCGTGAAAAACATGTTCGGTATACAAAGTGTAGAGGATGCAGAGGGGATTGATAATTTGATTCTCCTGTTGCATATACTTGGAGAATATGCAAAAACAGTATCCCAATAGAGTTTTCTAGTGAGAATATTGCATTACGAGTAGAGTTAATTCTCTACTCCTTTTTAATTAAAACTAGGTAAAATGGTCACGAGAGAGGAAATTATTAACCAGGCTATCGAATTTCAGGAGATTAACAGGGTTCCTGTATCGGGAGATGAGCCCTGGTATATCAGTGTAAATGAAGAGCTATCAACTTTGGTAATGGGGAATCTGTTAAGAGAATCTGTGACTGAAAGTGGTTTTATTAGGGATAAAATCATGATTCAGGTTGAAAGGGAAAATGGTATCACACAGTTCTTGAACCAATACAAGAACCTCAAACTTCAGGGCAGAAATGTCACAATATCAGTACATCCACAATTAGGGTTATTTCAAATCATAGACAAAGAAACGTATGGCGATTAAGAAATTCAAAGGAAAACAATTACTCAAGGTACAATGGTACCTTCGAGATACGGGTATGTTATACCGAGATGATGCCGGTAATTATTACCTCAGGGAAGTATTAATTCAGGATATTGACCAAGTATTGGGAATCACAGAGCCAATTGAAGATGTTAACTGGGATGAGGTTAACTCAGAGGTAGGTGCAAGGGGTTCTTATGATGTTAATGAGGACATGTTCACCACTACTGAGTTAAACACAATGTATGCTCTTGACCTTGAAAGGTATGGGAAAAGGAAGAATATCAGTTACCTGTTAATTATAGCCTACCTGATTTACGAGGGTATGCGGGCAGATTTGATAGAGATGGAGTAACTACTGGAAGGTTAATTAGGAAACCCAAGATTTGCATTAGCAACTTGGGTTTTTTATATTTGCATAAATAAAATATTAATAATTAAAGAGAATTTAGGTTATGGAAACAAGAATTATTGAAATGGATTTTAATGGAGATTTGAAGAGCATCGTTAACCAGGTTTTAATCATGATGGCAGAGGATGGGGTACAAACTGTATTCTTCCGGGTAAGTGAACAAGATGAGCCACACATCAAAATGAACATCGCCACTTACCAGATAAACCCGGGACTTATGGTAAATGGTGAAACTGAGATTAAATCGGCTAAGGCTGCATTCTCTAGGGTATTGAGTTACGCTAAGTTCAAACAGAGCTTCCCGTTTATCATGGTAACCATAAGAAAGGATACCATCCAACTCTTGGGTCAGGAACTCGGGAAAACATCTTGGGAAGTGGAAGTGAGATTCTCACCCATTGATTTCCCTTGGATTATCGATGGTAATGGAGATAATTACGCCAAGCTTGAGAATGTCACTGACCAAACCATTTATGTTTGGTCCATTGATTACTCAGAAGAGATCTCACTGGATAAGTAAATCCGGTAATTAAGGATTTGCAAATAGGATAACAGGATATTATATTTGCAATATTAATAATAAATAAAATATTTAATTATGGAGTTAGAGAAAGAATTTAAGTTAGAAACCCAACAAGTAATAGGGTATGGGCAGTACAGAGTAACCTACACGTCACCGAATACCGGGAAGATCTGGGCAGCCACTATCAATGATATGACCTTGATAGATAAAACCAAGAATGCAGAATGCCCAAAAAGAACCGACTTAGAAAGGTTGAAGAAAGCTATTAAAGAGAAAAATCAGTAAACTCCATAATTTAAATTAAGCTGGAAAGGGTCAAATTGAAAGGTTTGGCTCTTTCTTTTTGTGTTTCTAGTTAATAGATAATCTCTTACCAAGAATTATAGCATTTACACCAAAACCAAAGCTTAGACCCGGTTTTCCAGTATCTATATAAGTGATTACGAAAACAGTAAAATAGGACACAAAATGAATACAATCGAAAGAATGCCCAGACCCACTGGGGTAACAATCCTGGCTCAACAAATGAACAAAGCCAAGAGTAAAAAACTAAGAAAACAGAGAAAGGAAAAGCTAATTTCCCACATAGTAAACATCTACACAATGTCGGGGTTCAGGATAAATGATAGGACACTTTCAATCCCACAATTAGCAACTCTACTCAAAACAAAGGTAGAAACAATTCAATCTGCAATGCTAGGAACAAGCCATACTTTAGAGGCCTTTAAAGACCCAAAAAAGCTATCCGACACCGCTGCAGCATTAGCTAACATGAGTACTCTATGGGCTATTCAGGATAGAGGAACTGTACAACACCAACTAGAAATCCTGATGAAATCCCAAGGAGAAAAGTATATGCCATTCATATCAGGAGAAATATCAAGGCTACTATCCACATTACTACAATCCAACAAACAAGTGGCTGAGATATTCAGGACCTTCTACCAATCAGGATCTACCATCAACATCAACAACCAAATCCAGAACAACAACCAATCCCAAACCCTGACGGTAGAGGAAGCCTACAAAATAGTTCAAACCTCCCAACCCAAAGAAATACAAACAGATAACATAAAACAGGCTAAAATCCTAGATAAAGCCCAGCTCCTCCAAATAGAACAAGGAGAAGATATATCCCTAGATATCCTTCATCGATATGACCACATCGACAACTCTACCGTATCCCAGAAAAACAAAAGAAGAAAAGAAATCATTCAAGATGTAGACTGGATAGAAGAAGATATACCCACACTACAAGAACAACTAACCCAACAAGAAGACCCAACAATAAGACAAAGATTAAACGACAGAATCCTCACCCTTCAAAAAGCATTAAGTAAAAAAGAGAACATACAACAGCATCTAGGCTCAGACGAGGACCAGGATGAAGAGGATATCCCTATCCCAGAATCAGACACCCCCACAAAACAAAACAATTCAAGAACTTCTACAATTCTTTCTAAGAGTAATTCTATAAGTAATACTAAAGAGAGTATTAGTATGAGTTTAGGTAATGGGATTCCTTTACAGGATTACGATTCAGTATCCGATCAAGGCTGTAATGGTGGATTAGGATCTGGCTGTAAGGATAGGCGTGTATCGAACCTTTCAGGTTCTGATTCCGTATCAGATCAAGGACCAGAATCAGGGATGACCGCCAAGCAATTTTTGGGGGTGGGAAATGGTAGCCTGAGGCCCTATAACTATGACAGCCAAGAAGGCCACAACGCCATCCAACACTCGAATCCTTTAGCCCAAGTGGAAGCCTACGTTAAAGCCAAAATGGCTCCTCAGGATAAACCCATTAAGGCCATAAAACGCCATCCGAAAAAAGAAAAAGTGATACATATAAAGCATGCCTATGGTGATACAGTTTTACCCAGTAAGGCTAAGGAAAAGAAAGCCCAAAGACACCTAAACAGCCTGGCCAGAAGAAGCCTCAATGTGGCAGAGGATGACTCACTACCCAACAGGGATTAGGATATAAGGCCCTATCATATCAGGGATAACCAACACCCTGGCCCCACTAGGATTAGGATCCTCAAAAATCCCTGATCCTTGACAGGCAGCTTCTAGGACAACAAAACACTGAAATCCTCTGCCTGATCCTTGATCCTCAGTAGAACTTTCTCCTAAGAGTAAAAGTACTTATAGAATTACTCTATAGAAAGTATAGGTCTAGGATCAGAGCCATAGCCATAAATTAAGGCCTTATCCTATCTCAGCCCATATATACGTTCTCCCTTAGAATTACTCTTAGTAGAAAGG
>ERZ779632.291-NODE-291-length-32285-cov-10.224604_pt1 | contig 32285 bp, 28 predicted proteins | sample MGYA00514194_ERZ779632 | MGnify/ENA primary metagenome ERZ779632 (study PRJEB29562, sample SAMEA4376704) | mouse gut metagenome | isolation source: Cecum | study: EMG produced TPA metagenomics assembly of the A DSS colitis mouse model was used to assess the... | reverse complement strand
GCCATGTAACCGATATCCTCCAGAATGGAGAGCAGCAGGAACAGCACCAGCATCTGAGGCACGAAGCCCAGCACCGCGCCCACGCCGCCGATGATGCCGTCCACGATCAGGCCGGACAGCCAGTCGGCGCAGCCTATATTCTCCAGCCAGTTACCCACCGTGACGGGGATGCCGTTCACCCAATGACCGTAGTCAGCGGGGTCAGGCTCCTCTACCGCCAAGGCCGCCTGATAGAGATCCTCGGTGAGGGGGACCTCATCGGTAGTGCCCTCGTCGTCATCATAGAGGTAAGCGGTGGTCTCGCCGGCTTCCCAGGCTTCAATGATTACGCCGGCCTCTTCAAATGCCCCTGCCGCGTCCTCGTAGCCGTCGCCGCCGGAGATAAACCAGCCGTCGCCAAACAGGCCGTCGTTGGCCCAGTCAGTGGCCCGGGTGCCGATGGAAACGCCCCATCCGCCCATGGAAATGGCGTAGACCAGGAACATAACGCAGACAAAGATGGGCAGAGCCAGGATCCGGTTGGTCACCACCCGGTCGATCTTGTCCGAGGTGGACAAGGCGTGGGCGGCGCGGCCCTTTTTCACCGACTTGGACACCACTTTTCCGATAAAATCATACCGGGCGGCAGCGGTGGCGCTCTCCACGTCGTCCCCGTCCTCCAGCGCGCTTTCCTCCACGGTGAAGGTGCGGTAGTTCTGGGGGGCAGGGCCGTCCGCGGCAGTCAGAACGGCGCTTACCGCCTCGTCCACGCCCTTATTTTTCAGCGCGGTGATGCCCACCACCGGGCAACCAAGCTCCTTAGACAGCGACTTCAGGTCGAGCTTGTCGCCGTTTTTCTCCGCCAGGTCCAGCATATTCACCGCCACGACCACCGGGATGCCCAGTTCCATGAGCTGGGTGGTGAGATAGAGGTTACGCTCCAGGTTGGTCCCGTCTACGATGTTGAGGATGGCGTCGGGCCGCTCGTTGACCAGATAGTTCCGGGCCACCACCTCCTCGGGAGAGTAGGGGGACAGAGAGTAGATGCCTGGCAGATCCTGCACCGTCACGTCCTTGTGACCCTTCAGCTTGCCCTCCTTCTTCTCCACCGTCACCCCCGGCCAGTTGCCCACATACTGGTTGGACCCGGTCAGGGCGTTGAACAGGGTGGTCTTGCCGCAGTTGGGATTGCCCGCCAGGGCGATCTTCCGTTCCATTTCCATCAACTCCTTTCCTTACTCTACTTCAATAAACTCCGCGTCGGCTTTTCTCACCGACAGCTCGTAGCCCCGCACGGACAGCTCCATGGGGTCCCCCAGAGGGGCAACCTTGCGCACCAGAAGCTCTGCTCCCGGAGTAAGCCCCATGTCCAGGATCCGCCGCCGGGTGGCTCCTTCGCCGTGCAGCCTCACGACGGTAGCGGTTTCTCCCACCTTGACGTCCTTCAGCGTTTTCATCCTTGTTCCTCCTTCTTAAATAAAGATGCGGTTGGCCAGTGTGGCGTTCAGCGCCACCCGACTGTCCTTTACTTGTACGATCAAATTGCCTGCCAGGGCACTGACCACCGTCACCACCGTGTCCGCCACAAAGCCCAGCTCCGCCAAGTGGGCGCGCACCTCGTCCTTTCCTGCGATCCGCCGGATGGTCACATTTTCTCCCGGCTTTGCCAATGTCAACGGCATCATGACCGCCCCTTTCTAGATTAGTCCTTCCTAACCATTGGCCGAAATATGGCGGTTAGGCTTCCCTAACCACTTGCGAAGTTAGTATAGTCTAACCCAATTTGTTTGTCAAGAGGTTCTTGAAAATTTTTCTTGCTCTTTGAGTTTGGATGTGCTAACCTGGAGTTATCAAGGGTTTGGAGGTGTTGAACGTGCCCATTCACGAGTCGGGCGAGGACTATTTGGAGTCTATTTTGAAGCTGCGCCAGCAGGGCAAAGCCGTGCGCAGCATTGATGTGGTAGCCGATCTGGGCTACTCCAAGCCCAGCGTCAGCGTGGGAATGAAACGTCTGCGGGAAGCGGGCTACATCACGGTAGATAAGGACGGTATTCTCTCTCTTACAGAGTCGGGAGAGACGGTTGCACGACGCATTATCAGCCGACATCGGACGCTGACGGAATTTTTCATCCGTCTGGGCGTATCCCCGGAGGTGGCTGAACGGGATGCCTGCAAGGTGGAGCACGACTTGAGCGACGAGACCTTCGAAAAGCTGGTAGCCCATGCGGCCCAAGGGGAGGCAACTTAGTGTTGCAGCACATTTTTTGAAATTCAAACCCCAGGTTGGTGGCGGTTTCCCCTTTGCCACAGTACAATGGCCCCACAAAGGAGGTCATCCATATGACACAATTCGCTCAAAACTTAGCCGCCCTGCGCAAGCGGGCAGGCTATACCCAGGAGACCCTGGCAGAGGCCCTGGGGGTCTCCCGGCAGGCGGTGGGAAAGTGGGAATCGGGCCAGGGGCTGCCCGAGGCGTCCACTCTCCTCACGCTGGCCGACCTGCTGGGCTGTTCCTTAGACCAGCTCATGCGCCAGCCTTTAGAGGATGAGACGGTGGAAGCCGCAGGATCAGAGCCAGATGCGGCGGATAACCCCGCCGCAGACTGGGCGGTATTTGTCCAGCATATGAACCGCTTTGCCTTTCAAATCGCCCTGGGGGTGGTATTGGTCCTCGTGGGGGTGGCGCTCACGGTGGCTGCCGCGGCGTTTTTCCCCGACTCCGGCGCGGTGGCCCTGCCCCTCCTGGTACTGGTGGCCTGCGCGGTATTCAACTTTGTGTTTGCAGGGCTGGACCACGGCAATTTCCAGCGGGCCTACCCCATCCAACCGCCCTGCCCCTACCCTGACGAGGAGGCGGAGTTTGACGCACGGTTTCGGGGTGGCATGGCCGCCGCGGTGTCGGGGGTGCTGGTAAGCGTGGTCCTTCTGGTGGCCGCCGCCGTCCTCTTTGAACATGATGAATTCATCCTCACCCTTGCGGTGGCGGGGTTTTTCCTTTTGCTGGCCGCCTGCGTGGGCGTCATGGTGTGGCTGGGTATCCGCCACTCCATGTATCACCCCGAGCCAGAGCGAAGCAAGACCTCCCGGGACGTTTCCGGCATCATTATGCTGTTGGCAACAGCCCTGTACCTTTTATTGGGCTTCTGCGGCAACCTCTGGCACCCCGGCTGGGTGGTGTTCCCCGTAGCGGGTATCTTGTGCGCCATCATTGACAAAACCTCAGACTGATCCAACGCCAAAGAGGGCCCCAGAAAATTCCGGGGCCCCCTTTTGCGTAGAAGCGCGGCTGTACCTTTCGCCTACGCGCAGAAAGGGAGCCCCTCGACCGCTGGTCGAGGGGCGTTTTTACAGCTTATTTCGGGACTTCAGGTAGACGACCAGCAGAATTTGGGCAATGGCCAAAAGGGGGAAGCCCCAGCGAAAGTACCAGTGCTGGGTCTTATGGTGGAAGAGAAACATTCCCAGCGTCCCGCCGGGCGCGCCGCCCAAGATGGGAAACAGGAAAAGCATTTGCTCGGAGACGCGCCATGCCCCCCGGACCGCCTTCCACTTATCCAGACCCATGAGCAGGAAGGCCAGGGCGTTGCTGGCGCAGAGCAGCCAGGTCCACTTCATCTTATTCCTCCTTGCCGCCGCCGAACTCCAGCAAAACAAGGTCCCTGTTGCGCTCGGCCACCCAGTTGATGGACCAGAAGGAGGTAAACAGCACGATCTGCCGCCCCTTGTAGTCCTCCACCAGCTTGGCGTCGCCCAGGTTCAGCTCGTCCTCCTTTACCGGTTCCTCGTTGCCCACCAATCGCAGATAACAATATGGCAAACCTTCTGTATATAATTCCACATTGTATTCACTTTTCAGCCGATAGGCAAGCACGTCAAATTGAAGCGTGCCAACCACGCCCACGATGACCTCCTCCATGCCGGTATAGGGGGGCTTGAAGATCTGGATGGCGCCCTCCTGGGCGATCTGCTCCACGCCTTTCAAGAACTGCTTGCGCTTCATGGTGTCGATGGAGCGGATGCGCTGGAAGTGCTCGGGGGCAAAGGTGGGAATGGGATCGAATTGAAATTTGCTCCCCGGTGCGCAAAGGGTGTCGCCGATGGAGAAGATGCCGGGGTCAAAGACGCCCATAATGTCCCCGGCGTAGGCCTCGGAAATAATCTCCCGCTCGGCGGCCATGAGCTGCTGGGGACGGGAGAGCTTAATCTTTTTCCCCTCCTGGACGTGGTAGACCTCTTTGTCCGCCTCAAACTTCCCGGAGACCACCCGCATAAAGGCAATGCGGTCCCGGTGCGCCTTGTTCATATTGGCCTGGATCTTAAAGACGAAGGCGGAAAACGGCTCGTCAAAGGCGTCGATCACCGTCTCCCCCGCCATGCGCGGAAGAGGCGGGGTGGTCATGCGGAGAAATTCCTCCAAAAAGGGCTCCACGCCGAAGTTGGTAAGGGCGGAGCCGAAGAACACGGGGGAGAGCTTGCCGTGGCGGACCCTATCCATGTCAAACTCGCAGGAGGCCCCGTCCAGCAGCTCGATGTCGTCGGAGAGCTGGCTGTGGAGCCGCTGGCCAATGAGACCATCCAGGGCGGGGTCATCCAGAGAGACCTGGGTGGCCGTGGCCGCCTTGGCCCCGCCGTTGGAGGTAAAGTGGATGATCTTCTCCCCCTTGCGGTCGTAGACGCCCTGGAACTCCTTGCCGCAGCCGATGGGCCAGTTGACCGCGTAGGTGTCGATACCCAGTTCATGCTCGATCTCCTGGCACAGTTCAAAGGGGTCCCGGGATTCCCGGTCCATCTTGTTGATAAAGGTAAAGATGGGAATGTCCCGCATGACGCAGACCTTAAAGAGCTTGCGGGTCTGTGCCTCCACGCCCTTGGCCGCGTCGATGACCATGACGGCGGAGTCCGCCGCCATCAGGGTGCGGTAGGTGTCCTCGGAAAAGTCCTGGTGGCCGGGGGTGTCCAGGATGTTGATGCAGTAGCCCTCGTACTGGAACTGCATGACCGAGGAGGTCACCGAAATGCCGCGCTGCTTCTCGATTTCCATCCAGTCGGAGGTGGCGGCCCGGGCGTTTTTCTTTCCCTTGACCACCCCCGCCTGAGCGATGGCCCCGCCGTAGAGCAAAAATTTCTCGGTGAGGGTGGTCTTGCCCGCGTCGGGGTGAGAGATGATGGCGAAGGTCCTTCGCCTTGTAATTTCTTCGTTGATGGTCATAAAAACTGCCTCCAATTTTATGTTTTCGTATAAATTGGCGGTTTTTACATGGGACTATCCCCTATCCTGCAGGACAGCAGGGACGGTTAGCGTGTGGTGAAGGACATTTTCGCCTCATTTGTCCCTGTGTGACGGACACGCCATGGTTGTTCTTTCGTGGCGCCGCCAGAAGAACCGTCCCGCTGTCCTTTGATTATCTGGCCAAGGACTGGGCCTGACGGTGGTAGGTGTGGCGGATGCCGCGGATGGCCACGCTGTAGGCCCGGATGTTCTCGGGCAGGGCCATGCCCATATAGCCCGTGTCGCCGATGTGGTGGATGTCGGCGCCTGTCATCTTGCACTCCAGGGCAATGCGGCGGATGGTGTCCACGTCCGCCCCCTCCTGGGAGGTGCCGATGGCGGTGAGGGCCAGCTTGCCCAGGCTGTGGGCATAGCTCACCAAGCTCCGGATATACTCGGTGGTGATGCCGGGAACGGTGCCAGGAGCAGGCAGGAGGATCACGTCCGCTCCGGCCTTGGCAAAGGCGGCGATATCCTTCTTGGTGATGATATTCTCGCCTCCCTCGCCCACGACCCCGGAGGCGTGCATCTTCCCAGCGCACAGGACGATCTTATCTCCGATGGCCTTGGAGATGGCGGAGAGGGTGGAGACGATTGCGGCATTGGAAACGCCGTTTCCGGGATTCCCGGTGAGCACCAGCATATCCACACCCATCTCATGGGCGCGCTTGGCGTTGTCCACCGTGGCGTACCGTCCGGGGGACATGGCCCAGATGGTGTCGGCGTTGTCCTTGGCCAGGGTGTCGTCCACCGGCTCCAGATTCACTCCGATCATCCGCCCAGTAAGCCGCTTCACCTCCCGGACCGTCTCCTCCGCGGGCACCTCGGGCAGAGCCTGCACCACGGGCTTTTGTACGTCGAACATATTGAGGAGGATAAGGTCCGCCCCCTGGGAGGCCGCAAACTCGGCGTTGGTCACGTCGGCCAGCATGGGCTGGACGATGCCAATGGTCTCGCAGGCCAGAACCCGGCCCTCGCTCCCTGCCACGGCGGAGAGAAAATCCTCCCGGGTCAGACGGGTCAGCTCAGAGGGGGTCATGCTTAACACACGCTTTGCCATAAAACGCTCCTTTCGCGGCTTTCTGCCGCAGGTAAAGATGATATGTGGGAAAAGTATAGCAGGAAAGGGGCGGAAAATCAAGGGAAACAAGGAGATAAAAGGACCGCCTGCCGGTTGGCAGGCGGTCCTTTTACTTCACGAGGCTGCGCTTATTTCACCAGCAGGGACTTACCCGTCATTTCCTTGGGCTGGGGAAGGCCCATGGAGTCCAGCATGGTGGGAATGATGTCGCACAGGCGGCCGTCAGCCAGGGCCTTGCAGGGGGCGTCCACCGCACAGAAGGGCACCAGGTTGGTGGTGTGGGCGGTGTAGGGGGTCTTGCCGTCGTCCTCCAGCATGCGGTCGGCGTTGCCGTGGTCGGCGGTGATAAAGCAGGTGCCGCCCATCTTCTTCACGGCTTCCACTACCCGGCCCACACCGGCGTCCACCGTCTCCACCGCCTTAACCGCGGCGTCAAAGACCCCGGTATGGCCTACCATGTCGCAGTTGGCAAAGTTAAGAATGACCACGTCGTATTTGCCGCTCTCAATACGCTCCACCACCGCGTCGGTGACCTCAGGGGCAGACATCTCGGGCTGAAGGTCGTAGGTGGCCACCTTGGGGGAGGGGATCAGGCAGCGGTCCTCGCCGGGGAACACAGTCTCCGCGCCACCGTTGAAAAAGAAGGTGACATGGGCATACTTCTCCGTCTCCGCGATGCGCAGCTGGGTCATACCCAGGCCGGAAATGTACTCGCCGAAGATGTTGTCCAGGCTCTCCTTGGGATAGGCGATGACCACATTGGGCATGGAGGCGTCGTAGGAGGTGGTGCAGACGTAATTCACCTTGAAGAAGCCCTTCTTCCGCTCAAAGCCCGCAAAGTCGGGGTCCACAAAGGTACGGGTGATCTCCCGGGCGCGGTCAGGGCGGAAGTTCATGAAGATAATAGAATCTCCCTCGCCGATCTCAGCGTTTTCAGCGGTGACCACGGGGATGACAAACTCGTCAGTGACCCCGGCGTCGTAGCTGGCCTGCATAGCGCCCACCGGGTCGCCGATAAAGCGCGCCTCGCTCTCACCGTAGACCATGGCCTTGTAGGCACGCTCCACCCGGTCCCAGTTGGTGTCCCGGTCCATGGCGTAGTACCGGCCGGAGATCGTGGCGATCTGCGCGCCATACCGGTCACAGGTCTCCTTCATCTGGGCCACGAAGTCCTTGCCGGAGCTGGGGGGCACATCACGGCCATCCATAAAGCAGTGGACAAAGATCTTGGGACAGCCCAGGTCACTCGCCATCTTCACCGCAGCCTGGATGTGGGTGATGTGGCTGTGGACGCCGCCGTTGGACATGAGGCCATAGATATGGACGGCCTTGCCCGCCTCCTTGGCCGCCAGCATGGCGTCCTTGTAGGCCTTGTTCTCAAAGAAGTCCCCATCCTGAATGGATTTTGTGATCTTGGGCAGGTCCTGAAACACCACCCGCCCAGCGCCGATGTTGGTGTGTCCCACCTCGGAGTTGCCCATCTGGCCCTCGGGCAGGCCCACGTCCAGCCCGGAGGCGGACAACTTGCTCACGGGGTTTTGGGCAAAGAGGGCGTCCAGGTTGGGCTTTTTCGCGGCGGCGATGGCGTTGCCCTTGTCGGGGGCGTTGAGGCCAAAGCCGTCCATGATGATCAAAACAGTGGGCTTTTTCATCGCAGTTCCTCCTTTGGTTGAAAAAGGGGCGGCTACGCCGCCCCTTTTGAGTTTGGTCACCAATCAATCTTGATTGGAAGCGTTGATAATCTCCAGGAAGGTCTTGGGCTCCAGGGAGGCGCCGCCGATGAGGCCGCCGTCGATGTCCTCGTTGCTCAGCAGCTCGGCGGCGTTCTTGGCATTCATAGAGCCGCCGTAGAGAACGGACATGCTCCGGGCCACCCGGGCGCCATAGGTCTTGCGGACCAGGGTGCGGATAGCGCCGCAGACCTCGGCGGCCTGCTGGGAGGTGGCGGTCTTGCCGGTGCCGATGGCCCAGATGGGCTCATAGGCGACCACCACGCGGCGGACCTGCTCGGGGGTGATCCCGGCCAGGGCACACTTGAGCTGATAGGTGATCTTCTCCATGGTCACGCCCAGCTCCCGCTCCTCCAGGCTCTCGCCCACGCAGAGGATGGGGCGCAGACCGGCGCGCAGGGCGGCGTGGAGCTTCTTGTTCACGTCCATGTCGGTCTCGTTATAGTAAGCGCGGCGCTCGGAGTGGCCCAGGACCACATACTTGGCGCCCGCCTCCTTCACCATCTCGGCGGAGCACTCGCCGGTGTAAGCGCCGGAGGTCTCGTAGTGGCAGTTCTCGGTGCCGATGGAGATCTTCACGTCCTTAAAGGCGCGCACACCGGCCTGAAGATTGACAGGGGGGACCAGCAGCACGGCCTCGCACCACTTGGGCTTACCCAGAATGTCCCGCATCTGGGCGGCGTACTCCTTGGTCTCAGTGATGGTCTTGTTCATCTTCCAGTTGCCGGCAATGATGGTTTTGCGATAACGACGGTTCATAGTAATTGCTTCCTTTCTTGTACCTTTTGTACCTGATATCCGGCGCGCTGAGGTCCTCGCGCCCTACACACGGCGGGGTTTGAGTGCCCGATGGGGGCATCGGGCTCTACAATTATTTATTCATGAGGCACGCCACGCCGGGCAGTTCCTTGCCTTCCATAAACTCCAGAGAGGCGCCGCCGCCGGTGGAGATGTGGGTCATCTTGTCGGCATAACCCAGCTGCTGGACGGCGGCCGCGGAGTCGCCGCCGCCGATGATGGTGATGGCGGAGGTCTTAGAGAGGGCGTCGGCCACAGCCTTGGTGCCCACGGCGAACTTCTCGAACTCAAACACGCCCATGGGGCCGTTCCAGATCACGGTGCCCGCGTCGGCCACGGCGGCGCAGTAGAGCTTCACGGTCTCGGGACCGATGTCCAGGCCCTGCCAACCGTCGGGGATCTCACCGGCCTTGACCACCTGGGCGTTGGCGTCGGGAGAGAAGGCATCGGCGCACACGGTGTCCACGGGTAGCAGAAGCTTCACGCCCTTGGCCTTGGCCTTTTCGATCATCTCCAGAGAGTAATCCTTCCAGTCGTTCTCCAGCAGACTGTCGCCCACCTTGCCGCCCTGGGCGGCGGAGAAGGTGTAGGCCATGCCGCCGCCGATGATGATGGTGTCGGCGATCTCCAGCAGGTTGTTGATGACGCCGATCTTGGAGCTGACCTTAGAGCCGCCCAGGATGGCCACCAGGGGACGCTTGGGGTCGGCCAGCGCGCCGCCAATGACCTCCAGCTCCTTCTGGATGAGGAAGCCGGACACGGCGGGGAGGTAGTCAGCCACCACGGCGGTGGAAGCGTGGGCGCGGTGAACGGCGCCAAAGGCGTCGGACACATAGACGCCGTCCTTACCGGCCAGCGCGGCCATCTGCTTGGCCAGCTCGGGGTCTCCCTTGGTCTCCCCGGCCTCAAAGCGGGTGTTCTGCAGGAGCATGATCTCGCCGCTCTTCAGGGCCGCGGCCTTGGCCTGGGCGTCGGGACCGACCACGTCGTCGGCCAGGATGACGCTCTTGCCCAGCAGCTCGCTCAGGCGGGCGGCTACGGGCTCCATGCGCAGCTCCTTGAGGGACTTCTGCCACTTCTCCTCGGTGAGGGTGGCAGGGTCCTTACCCTTCTCGGCCTGCTTTTTGACCCACTTGTCAAAGCTGGCCACGGGCTTGCCCATATGGGAGCAGGCGATCACCGCCGCCCCCTGGTCCAGCAGATACTGGATGGTGGGCAGAGCAGCGCGGATGCGCTTGTCATCGGTAATGACGCCGCTGCCGTCCTTAGCCAGGGGCACGTTGAAGTCGCACCGCAGCAGGACCTTCTTCCCCGCTACGTCCACGTCCTTGACGGTCTTCTTGTTGTAATTCATACATAGCTCTCCTTTCGCGCTGTTGATTTCGCTGTATTTCAGAGATCTAGGGTCCGTCCTCTCCCATCTCCCCCACGTCCCGCAGACCGGGAAAGTCCAACTGCCGCAGGGCCTCGTACACCATGACGGCAACGCTGTTGGAGAGGTTGAGGCTGCGCTCGCCCGGCTGCATGGGGATGCGGACGCACCGGTCCCGGTGGGCCTCCCGCAGTGCCCGGGGCAACCCCGCCGACTCCTTGCCAAACAGGATCCAGCAGCCGTCTTGGTAGGCGGCGCGGTCATACCGGCAGGGGGCCTTGGTGGTGGCAAGCCACAGCTCCTTGGGGTCTTGGCGGCGGAAGAAGTCATCCAGGTCGTCGTAATAGGTCACGTCCAGCCGGGGCCAATAGTCCAGGCCGCACCGCTTCATGTTTCGCCGCACCGCCGCCTCGCTGATATCGAACCCCAGCGGACCGACCAGGTGCAGGCGGCTTCCGGTGAGCACGCAGGTGCGGGCGATATTGCCGCAGTTTTGCGGGATCTCCGGCTCTACCAAAACGACATTGACCATAGTCCTCCTCCGTCCTCCTATTGAACGGTGATTATTATAATACAAACCAACCCCAAAAGCAAGGAAATTTTGTGGGATTTTATATATATTTAACATTTCTTTCGGGATAGACAAATCGTCCGCTGTGTGCTATGATTGCGGTAACTATATGGTTATCTTCCCTGAATTTGCCATAAATAGCCAAAAATACCCGATAAAGGGGCGAAAAGCACATGAACACCCAGTTGATCGCGGTAAAGGTGGGCACCTCTACCCTCATCCGAGAAAACGGCAAGCTCAATCTCTCTAACATGGACCGCCTGGCCCGGGCACTGTGCGACCTCAGCAACATGGGCCACCGGGTGGTGCTGGTGTCCTCGGGGGCCATCGGCATCGGAACGGGCAAGCTCAATCTCCCCGGCCGGCCCACCGAGCTGCGGGAGAAGCAGGCGGCCGCCGCCGTGGGCCAGTGTGAGATGATGCACCTTTACGACAAGTTTTTCGGGGAGTATGGCCACACGGTAGCCCAGATCCTCCTCACCGCCGCCGACGTGGCCGACCCCGTCCGCTCCGCCCATCTGTCTGCCACCTTCTCGGCGCTGTTTGAGCTGGGGTGTATCCCCATCGTCAACGAAAACGACGCCGTAGACCCCACCGAGATCGAAACGGGCTCGGCCAAGGTGCTGGGAGACAACGACACCCTTTCCGCCATCGTGGCCAAGCTGTGCGGCGCGGATCTGCTGGTGCTTTTGAGCGACATCGACGGCCTCTTTGACAAGGACCCTCACAAGCATTCCGACGCCCGGCTCATCCACACCGTGCCCGCCCTTACCAAAGAGGTGCTGGCCCTGGCGGGCACACCGGGCAGCCACTGGGGCACCGGGGGCATGAGCACCAAGCTTTCCGCGGCGGGGGTGGCCACCGCGGCGGGGATCGACATGGTCATTACTCACGGCGCCCATCCCGAGCGCCTGCCGGACATCGTAGCCGGGGCCGCCGTAGGCACCCGGTTCTTAGCCCAAAAGGAGGGAAAAGCATGAAGGATATTTTGACCCAAGCCCGGCTGTGCCGTGAGGCCGCCCCCACCCTGACCTGTCTCAGCGCGGGGGAAAAGAACGCCGCGCTGCTGGAGCTGGCCGCCGCCCTGGAGGCCCACAGCGAGGACATTCTGTCGGCCAACGCCGAGGACGTGGCCGCCGGGCGGGAAAACGGCATGTCCGCTTCCCTGCTGGACCGGCTCACCCTCACCCCCGCCCGGATCGACGCCATGGCAGAGGGGGTGCGCCAGGTGGCCGCCCTCCCCGACCCCATTGGAGAATTGATGGAGGGCCGCACCCTGCCCAACGGCCTGGAGCTTCGGCAGGTGCGGGTCCCCCTGGGGGTCATTGGCATCATCTTCGAGGCCCGGCCCAACGTCACCGTAGACGCCGCCGCCCTGTGCCTCAAATCCGGCAACGCCGCCCTCCTGCGGGGGGGCAAGGAGGCCCTGCACAGTAATCTGGCTCTGGGCCAGGTCATGGCAGAGGCGTTGAAGACTCACGGCTTCCCCGCCGGGTGCGTCCAGGTGGTGGAGGACGCCTCCCGCCAGAGCGCCCAGACTATGATGGGCCTCACCGAGGATCTGGACGTGCTCATCCCCCGGGGCGGCCGGGGGCTTATCCGGGCGGTGACGGCGGAGGCCAAAGTCCCCGTGATCCGCACGGGCGAGGGGGTCTGCCACCTGTTTGTGGACGAGAGCGCCGACCTCTCCATGGCCGCCGACATTTTGGTCAACGGCAAGTGCTCCCGGCCCAGCGTGTGCAACGCTCTGGAATGCGTGCTGGTCCACGAGGCGGTGGCGGCGGAGTTTTGGAGACTGGCCCTGCCCAAGCTGGAGCCGTACCACGTGGAGCTTCGGTGCTGTGAGCACACGCTGGCTCTTGCGCCCCAGTCGGTCCTCGCCACAGAGGCGGACTGGGACAGCGAATACGGCGACTTTATCCTGGCCGCAAAGGTAGTGAAGGATATCCATGAGGCGGTGGCCTTCATCAACACTCACGGGACTCAACACTCGGAGGCCATCGTCACCCGGGAGCTGGAAAACGCCCGGAAGTTCCAGCTGGAAGTGGACGCGGCGGCGGTGTACGTCAACGCCTCCACCCGCTTCACCGACGGCTTTGAGTTCGGCCTGGGGGCGGAAATCGGCATATCCACCCAAAAGATGCACGCCCGGGGCCCCATGGGCCTGCGGGCGCTGACCTCTACCAAGTTCCTCATTACCGGAGAGGGACAGATCAGGTAAGCCACACAGCAAAACGCCGGGTCGCACAGACCCGGCGTTTTTAATATCCCAAATCGGTCTCGTTGATGTTTTCCGGGGTGAGCACGTGGTATTCCAATACCGTTTCCTCCACCTTCTCCCCCTTGGCCACTTTGGGAAGAAGGCCGACCGTCGCCTCCGCCGCCTCCTTGGGGGAGAGGGCCGCGGCGGCGTCCAGGTCGCCCAGGGCCAGGTCGTCGTCCAGAGACGGATCGTAGGTCAGGGAAAGGATTTTTATCTTCTCTCGAAGCTCCCTCTGCCGCAGGGTGTTGAGGCTCCCCCGGGTCCCGTGGCGGCTGGCGCAGACGATGGCGTCCGCCTCGTGAAAGCGGTCCAGCCCCGTCTCCAGATAACGCTCGGCATAGATTTTGTCGCCCCAGGTATAGTTTTCGTCCAGCACGGCGACCCCCTCCGCGGAAAAGGCCCGTTTGCGCGCCCCGCTCTCCTCGTCGGGAAGGTCCATTAAAAGCAGGACCTCCCCGCCCTTGAGGCGACTCTCGTTCAGATAGCCGCCCAGGGCGGAGGCTGCCCCGTTTTCCGCCCCGCCCACATGGACGTCAACATAGCGGCGGGCAGAGGGGGCGACACGGCGCCCCACGGTGATCACGCCGCAGCGCTCACGCAGCGCCTTGACCTGGGCGGCGGCCGCCTCCTGCTCCCCTACGGCGTAGAGGACCGCCACGTCCGCTGTTTCATTGCTCAGGAAATCCACGACCTGTCCCTCCTGGACATCAGGCTTTCCTCCACAGTCGTATTGGATCAGCCGCCAGCCCTGCTGGGCGCAGAGGTCGGCCAGCTGGGAGAGAAATGCGGCGCCAAAGGGATCGCCGGTGGTCCCAAACACCACCGCCACTCCGGCGCTCTCCCGGGGGGTAGGCGCGGGGCTCTCCTCCGACGGGGGCGGGGACGTGTCCAGCACACGAAAAAGGACTCCCACACACAGGACCAGTAAAACCAGAGCGGCGCAACAAAACGCCGCTCTGGTCCTTGCTCTTATTTGCTTGTCAGAAGGGCCCCGCCTCACTTGCGGACCACCGAGGTGGCCTCAAAGTTGCCGTTGGCGGCGTAGTTGCCCCAGGCCTGGATGGTCTCCCCCTCGTTGAGGCGGGAAATGTTTGTGAGGGTGGTGCTGGTGGTCACGTCCAGAATGGTCACCCCGCTGGGAATGTGGACGTTGACGGGGCGGGTCTGGCCGTTTTCTTCCACCAGAATGGTGGCGACACGGGTCTGGTCGTCCTTGGTGAGGATAATGCCGCTGATGGAATCCTTCGCGGTGGTGGAACCGGTGATCTCAATGGAGAGGGCGCGGTCCCCTTCTGCCACCAGAGAGATCTTGCTTTGGCGGCGGGAGGCCAGGTCGGAGATAGCCACGGGCTTGCCGCTCTGGGTCACGGTGGTGGCGGCGGTGGCGGAGTAGGTGTGGCGGGTGCCGTCGGAGAAGGTGACAGTGAGCTGGATGGAGTTGTCCTCGTTGAAGGCCACAGCGCTGAGGGTGCCGGTGACGTTGGCCGACTGGGGCGTGCAGTCCACCTGGGTCACGTCATTATAGAGAACGGTGACTACCACGTGGTCGCCGGTGTGGAGCTGGGTGATGTCGCAGTCCTTTCCGGCGGAGGTAAAGGCCACGCTCTTGAGCCGCTCCACGGGGATGGAGAAGCGGACCACTGTGTTGTCCTCCCGGGTGACCTCCAGGACCACGGGGTCGCCGTAGGTGAGGCCAGTGAGGGTTCCCTCGGTGTCCTCATAGCCCTGCCAGGCGTAGAGGGTGGTGATAGTACCCCCCTCTACCTTGGCGGTGACAAAGCTGTTGAGGGCCAACTTAGTCAGGTCGGTCTCCATGCCCCGGTAGGTCACCTCGCAGTCCTCCGCCACATCATAGGCGGTGGCACGGCTGTCCCCCTGAACCTTGATCTCCAGGCGGGTGGGGGTGTTTTTGGTGTTGACGGCCCGCAAGATCCCCTGGAGGTAGCGGTCGGTCATGTTGACCTCCACCGCCTTGACCTCGTTGAGGTCAGCGTCGCTGACCCGTAGGATGATCTGGCGGCCCTCCTGATTCTCCCGCAGAACGGCCTCGTCGCCGTTGATAGTGACAGGGACGCTCTCGGCCACGACATAGGTGGTGGAGGCACCGTTGTAGCCGGTGACGGTGATGGTGGTGCGCTGGGACAGGCCCACAGTCTCCACGGTCACGTCGGTGAGGATGCCCTCCACCAGGCGGGTGCCGCCGGAGAGCTTGAGCCAGAGGACGGTGCCGGCGGAGTTGACCCCCGCCTCGGCGTCGGTGTAATTGGCCAAATAGTCGATGATGGAGCGGTCACCGGTCTTCCCGCCGGCGGAGACCTGGGTGAAGCGGTCGATGGTGCACAGACTGCCGTCGATCACCACAGAGTCGGGAGTGATGCGGCCGCAGTTCCCTTCAAGCCGCTCCACCAGCGCGGCGGGGGTGACCCGAACGGTCTCCACCGTCTTGTTGTCGGAGGCATAGCACACCTTGACAAAGGCGCCGTTCTTCAGGGCGGTGAAGTTGTCCAGTTTGTTATACTGATAGACCTTTGTGTTGAAGGGAAGATAGACGGTCTCGGCGGGAGACAGCTCGCTTTTCAGCGTCAGGGTGCGCCCACCCTCCTGGGCGGTATCCACGTCCACCACCAAACCGGAGGTCCAGGCGTACTTGGTGTATTGGGGCAGCTCCACGTTGACCCCCCGCTCCTCCACAATGTGCTCCATGGCACGGGAGAGCATGGTGGCGCAGATGGCCCGAGACATGGGCTGGTCGGGATTAAAGCGGTTGGCCTCGTCCCCGGTGAGCACCCCGTAGGAGTAGAGGAGCTTCACATAGGGGCGGTATTTGTCCGCGATGGCGTATTCGTCGGCAAAGGAAAGGGCGTCGGCGTCCAGGGTGCGGGCCAGATCCTCCAGCCCCATGCCCCGGACCAGGTACATGGCGAAGTCCGCCTTGGTCATGGGCCGGTTCAGATCCCCGGAGGTGTGGAGATCGGAGAGGGTGGCGGCGTCTACCACGCCCAGGGCCATGCAGGTGGCGGCCTCCTTGTGGAACCACCAGTCGTCCGGCATGTCGGGGAAGGTCTCCTTCAAAAGCACCGCGCGGTCGGCGGCGATCTGAAAGCGGGTGTCCAGCTTCTGGGTCACCCGTGCGCAGAGGGCCAGAGCCTCCACGGTGAGCACCGAGTTCTCCGGCTTAAAGGTGCCGTCGCCGTAACCGGTGAGCACACCGGCGGCGGTCATATCCTGGATGTAGGGCAGGGCCCAGTGACCCGCCACATCGGTAAAGGTGGTCGTCCCCGCGGCCGAGGCGGGCGCCACCAGCGTGGCGCACAGGCAGACCGCCAGCGCCAGAGCAAGAAGTCGATTTCGTTTCATTCCTTTGCACCTCCAAGGGATCAGTGGGGTCAAAATCGGTCTACTTTTCCAACATACACAAATTATAGTACCTCCGGGGGAAAATTGCAACTACAAGTTGTGGTTTTCCCTGGAAAGTTTAGACGGAACATTTTTCCGCCGGTTCCCAAAGCAAAAACGGCGGGGTCTCCCCCCGCCGTTTTTGTGTTTACAGTTGAAAGACTACCCCGATGACCGCCGCCGCGGCGATATAGAGGATGGGATGAAGGTTTTTCAGCTTGGGTAGGCGCATACAGAGAAACATGCCCACGGCAATGAGGATGGCGGGCCAGTAGGGCACGAAGGCGTTCATGCTGGCGGCGGGAGCCGGTATCTCCCGGATCAGGGCCATGGCCGCCACGCTCAGCCCCGCCGCAGTAATAAGGGCGGTGGAGGCGGGGCGCAGGCCGGCAAACACGCCGTTGACGATCTTACTGTCCCGAAACTTCTTTAAAAAGCCCGCCACGATCAGAATGACGATGATGGAGGGGGTGATGAGGCCCAGCACGCCGACGATGGCGCCCAACACACCCCCCGCCGGACCAAGGCCACCCTGCTTCAAACCGCAGGTGAAGCCCACATAGGTGGACATATTCACCCCCATTGGGCCGGGGGTGGACTCGCTGACGGCGATCATGTCCGCCAAGTCCACGGCGGAAAACCAACCTGTGCGCGCACCTAAGTCCTGCAAAAAGGGGATGGTGGCAAGGCCGCCGCCCACAGAGAAGAGGCCCACCTTGAAAAACTCGAAAAAGAGGCGCAGACAGGTCATTTTTCCGCCCCTCCCTTCTTGCCCTGGGCCAGGGTCACGACCAGGCCCACCAGACCAGCCAGGATCACGCAGGTCACAGGAGTAAAGAGGAAGGAGACTGCCGGGAACCAGGTCTTCAGCTCCCCAGAAAAGACGCTGAGCAGAAGAACAACGGCGAAGAGCACGCCGCCCCACCAGTTTTTCACGGTGGTTTTTGCCAGCTTGAGCACGCTGGAGGCGATGAGGGCCACCACCGCGGCCCGCACCCCGGCGAAGGCGTGCCCTACGGCGGGGATGTGGGCGAAATTCCGCAAAAAGGCAGCAATGAGGGTGATGATGACCACGGAGGGAAACACCATGCCCAGGGTGGCAACGATGCCGCCGGGGATCCCCTTACGCTTGCTGCCCACAAAGGTGGCGGTGTTCACGGCGATGACGCCGGGGGTACACTGGCCGATGGCAAAATAGTCCGCCAGTTCGTCCTCGGTGCACCAGCCCCGCTTGTCCACCACCTCCCGCTGGAGGATGGGAAGCATGGCGTAGCCGCCGCCGAAGGTGCATACGCCCACTTGGGCGAACACAAGGAATAGCTGCAAATACTCGTTCATTCCAGCCCCTCCAGTTCATTGAGCCAAAGGGCGCTAACCGCGTCGGACGGCATCCGCCAATCGCCGCGAGGGGAGAGGGATATTTCACACACCTTGGGGCCGTCAGGAGAGGCGTTGCGCTTGAACTGCTGGGTAAAGAAGCGGCGGTAGAAGGTCTTGAGCCACTTCAAGATCGTCTCCCGGTCATACTCCCCGGCGAAGGCGTGCTCCGCCAACCGCAGTACCTTTTTGGGCGGCTCGGCCCAGCGGAGAATGTGGTAGAGGAAAAAGTCGTGGAGCTCATAGGGCCCCACCAAGTCCTCCGTCTTCTGGGCGATCCGGCCGTCCTTGGCCGGGAGCAGTTCGGGGGAGACGGGGGTGTCCAGAATGTCCCGAAGGACGGCTGCCAACGCCTCGTCCTCTGTGGCGGCCGCCGCATAGGCCGTCACCAGGCGCACCAGGGTCTTGGGGATGGAGGCGTTGACGCAATACATGCTCATCTGGTCGCCATTGTAGGTGCACCAGCCCAGGGCCAGCTCGGAGAGGTCGCCTGTACCCACCACCAGGCCGCCCGTCTGGTTGGCAATGTCCATGAGCACCTGGGTGCGCTCTCTCGCCTGTGCATTTTCAAAAGTCACGTCGTGGTTGTCCATATCCTGTCCGATGTCCGCGAAGTGCTGCTTCACCGCCGCGCCGATGTCCACCACCCGCAGGGTGGCCCCCAGCCGCTCCGCCAACACCTCGGCGTTGGACTTGGTGCGCTCCGTGGTGCCAAAGCAGGGCATGGTGACGCAGAGAAGGTCGGTGCGCTTCCGGTCCAGCAGATCCAGCGCCCGGGCACAGATGAGGGCGGCCAGGGTGGAATCCAGTCCGCCGGAGAGTCCCAGCACAGCGGTTTTTGCGCCCGCGTGAGAAAGCCTCTGCTTGAGGCCCAGGGCCGAAAGCTGCAAAATTTCCTCGCAGGGGGAATTTTTCTCGGCGGGATCATCGGGCAGGAAGGGATTTTTGGCGATGGGGCGGGTGAGGGAGGTTTCGCAGGGTTCAAACTCCACCGCGTCAATAGAGGCCCCACCTCGCTGGGTCTTGTCCGCCACAGGGAAGGTGTTCATCCGCCGCCGCTCGTAGGCCAGCTTGTCCACATCAATTTCCGAAATCGTCAGCCCCGTGTGGAAACGGTCTTCCGCCAAAACTGTGCCGTTTTCGGCAATGAGGTTATGCCCACCAAAGACCAGATCGGCGGTGGACTCTCCCTCCCCGGCGTTGGCCATCACATAGCCGCAGACGCACCGGGCGGACTGCTCCTTCACCAGCTCCCGGCGGCGCTGGGCCTTCCCCGCCACCTCGTTGGAAGCGGAGAGGTTCAAAATGAGGGTCGCGCCCTCCTCGGCCAAGCGGCGGGAGGGCGGGTCGGTGGCCCACAGGTCCTCGCAGATTTCCACGCCGATGACCATATTGGGCACATTGCAATCAAAACTCTGCTGCGCCCACATCAGGGGTCTTTGCCCGCAAAACTCTCCTACATAGTTATCCACGATGCCGCCCGGCGCAAACCACCGCCCCTCGTAGAACTCCCCGTAGTTGGGAATGTAGGTCTTTGGAACGAGACCAAGGATGATTCCCTTGTGTATCACAGCAGCGCAGTTATACAATTTGTTATTGCAATGCACAGGCAGCCCAATGGCGGCTGCCAGGTCCAATTCCTTGGTTTCCGCCAGCACCGTCCCAAGCGCTTCCTCCGCCCCCTTGATGAGGGCGGGCTGTAAAAAGAGGTCGCCGCAGGAGTATCCCGTCAGGCACAGCTCGGGAAACGCCATCACCTTCACCCCCAGCTCCGCCGCCTCCTTCATCAGGGCGACAATCTGGGTCGCGTTGTAGACGGGGTCGGCCAAACGAATTTTCGGCGTGGCGGCGGCGACCTTGATAAAACCATCGTGCATACAAATCCCTCCTTGCTGGACAGAAGAAAGACAGAGGGACGGTTAGCGTGTGGTGAAGGACATTTTCGCCTCATTTGTCCCTGTGTGACGGACACGTCATGGTTGTTCTTCTGTCGTGCCGACAGTAAGAACCGTCCCTACTGTCTTGCCGTGAGATAGAACCGTCCCACTGTCTCGCCTTATTGACCGTTCGCGGCGGCGCGCTGATCCCGGACCTTCTGCTCTTCCAGGGCCTCGGCTAGGATCATGTCCTTGACCTTCATCAGGCGGACGGTGGCTGACCGCTCGTTCTCGTCCAGCTTCATGGAGATATAACGGATGCCCTCCTCGCAGTCGGGGATGATCTTATACTCCAGGCCGTTGACGCGTCTGCGGGTCTTTTCGATCTCCTCCGCCAGAAGCTGGGCGGTCTTTTCCATCTCCGCCAGCTTGAGCATGTCCTGGAAGGCCTCGGACAGGGCCTCCACGGCAGAGTCCAGCTCGCCGGAGGTGGCGGCGTAGCCGTAGGGGTACACGTCCCCCTTCTCCCGGCTGACGGTGTGGAAGGTATACTCGGGCACATCCACCGACATGACGTTTTTGAAGCCCAGCTCCAGCTCCACCGACTGCTTGGGGTAGAGAAGGGCTTCCTCCATGGCGGGGCCGGACATGAGGGCGGCGGCCACGGTAAAGGACCCATGGGCTTTTTCCAGGCCCTCTTCCACCTTGGCCCGCAGAGCCTTATTTTCCCGCACCACGTCCAGGAACTGGCGCATCAGCTCGTCCCGCTTATCCTTCAGGAGCTTGTGGCCCCGGCGGGCGGTCTTCAGCTTACCCTTCAGGCGGGTCAGCTCCATGCGGGTGGGGTTGATATTGACGGCTGGCATTGCTTACCCCTCCTTCTTCGGGAGGTATTTTTCAATATATTCCGGCTTGATGCGCTTGAGCTCACTCTTGGGCAGGATGGAGAGCAGGTCCCAGCCCAGGTCCAACGTCTCGAAAATAGAACGGTTTTCCTCGTTGCCCTGGGAGACATAGCGCTTCTCAAACTCGTCGGCAAACCTGGCGTAGAGAAGGTCGGTGGGGCTGAGGGCAGCCTCGCCCAGGATGGCCATGAGCTCCTTGACCTCCTTGCCCGTAGAGTAGGCGGCAAAGAGTTGGTTCATGGTGCCCGCGTGGTCCTCCCGGGTCTTGCCCGCGCCCGTACCCTTGTCCTTTAGACGGGACAAAGACGGGAGAACGTCAACAGGGGGGATAACTCCCCGGCGGTATAACTCCCGGGAGAGGATAATCTGTCCCTCGGTGATATAGCCCGTCAGGTCGGGGATGGGGTGGGTCTTGTCGTCCTCGGGCATGGTGAGGATGGGGATCATGGTGATGGAACCGGGGCAGCCCAGGCGGCGGCCCGCCCGCTCGTAGATGGTGGCCAGGTTGGTGTAGAGGTAACCAGGATAGCCGCGGCGGCCGGGGACCTCCTTCTTGGCGGCGGAGACCTCGCGTAAAGCCTCGGCGTAGTTGGTGATATCGGTGAGGATGACCAGCACGTGCATCCCCTTGTCAAAGGCCAGGTACTCCGCGGCGGTCAGCGCCATGCGGGGGGTGGCGATGCGCTCCACAGCGGGGTCATTGGCCAGGTTGGTGAAGAGGACGGTGCGGTCAATGGCTCCGGTGCGGCGGAACTCCTGAATGAAGAAGTTGGATTCCTCAAAGGTAATACCGATGGCGGCAAAGACCACGGCGAAGTTGGAGCCGTCGTCTCCCAGCACCTTGGCCTGACGGGCAATCTGGGCCGCCAGCGCGGCGTGGGGCAGACCGGAGCCGGAGAAGATGGGCAGCTTCTGTCCGCGCACCAGGGTGTTGAGGCCGTCGATGGAGGAGATGCCCGTCTGGATAAACTCGTTGGGGTAGTCCCGGGCGGCGGGGTTCATGGGCAGGCCGTTGATGTCCCGGTACTCCTCGGCCAGGATGGCGGGGCCGCCGTCGATGGGCACGCCCATGCCGTTGAACACCCGGCCCAGCATGTCGCCGGACACGCCCAGCTGGAGGGGATGGCCCAAAAAGCGCACCTTGGACTGGGCCAGGTTGATGCCCGCGGCGGACTCGAAGAGCTGGACCACGGCGGTGTCGCCGTTGACCTCCAGCACCTGACCCCGGCGGATGGAGCCGTCGGGCAGCTCCACCTCGGCCAGCTCGTCATAGGTGACGTGCTCCACCATTTTGACCATCATCAGCGGGGACGCGATCTCCTGGATGGTTTTATACTCTCGGATCACAGCTCCTCACCTGCCTTTCTGACGACCTCGTCGATCTCCCGCTCCATGGAGGCGGAGATATCGGCGTACACCTGTGCGTACTCGTCGGCGGGCACGCTCTTGGCGCGGCCGATGCGCTCACGGGCGGGAATCTCAAACAGCTTGGCGGTGGGCGCGCCCTTGGTGATGGCGGCGCGGCACAGCTTGTCGTAGTCCAGGATCATGGCCAGCAGCTTCTCCTGCCGGTCGTAGGTGGAGAAGGAGTCGATGTCCACGAAGGAGTTTTGCTGGAGGAAGTCCTCGCGGATCATACGGGCGGTCTCCAGGGTGAGCTGGTCGGCGGGGGACAGAGAGTCCTTGCCCACCAGCTGCACGATCTCGTTCAGGCTGGACTCCTGCTGGAGGACGCCCATGGCCTGCTCCCGGTTCTGGAGGAACTCCTTGCCCAGGTTCTCGTCAAACCAGGGCTTCAGGGAGTCCAGGTACAGGGAGTGGGAGGTGAGCCAGTTGATGGCGGGGAAATGGCGTTTGTAGGCCAGGGACGCGTCCAGCGCCCAGAACACCTTGACGATACGCATGGTGCCTTGGGAGACGGGCTCGGCCAAATCGCCGCCGGGCGGGGACACCGCGCCCACGGCGGTCAGGCTGCCCCGGCGGTCCTCCTCGGAGCCCAGGCAGGACACGCTGCCAGCCCGCTCGTAGAACTGGGCCAGGCGGGAGGCCAGGTAGGCGGGGTAGCCCTCCTCGCCGGGCATTTCCTCCAGACGGCCGGACATCTCGCGCAGGGCCTCGGCCCAGCGGGAGGTGGAGTCGGCGATGACGGCCACGGCGTAGCCCATGTCCCGGAAGTACTCGGCGATGGTGATGCCGGTGTAGATGGACGCCTCACGGGCGGCCACGGGCATATCGGAGGTGTTGGCGATGAGGACGGTGCGCTTCATCAGGCTCTCCCCGGTGCGGGGGTCCTGGAGCTCGGGGAATTCCCGAAGCACGTCGGTCATCTCGTTGCCGCGTTCGCCGCAGCCGATATAAATGACGATATCCACGTCCGACCACTTGGCCAACTGGTGCTGGATCACCGTCTTGCCCGAACCGAAGGGGCCGGGGACGGCGGCGGTGCCGCCCTTGGCGATGGGAAACATGGTGTCGATAATGCGCTGCCCGGAGCACAGGGGTGTCTCCGGCGGGAATTTCTTCACGTAGGGGCGGCCCCGGCGGACGGGCCACTTCTGCATCATGGTCAGCTCCCGCACGCCGCCGTTGGGCTGCTTGATCTTGGCCACAATGTCGGTAACGGTGAAGGAGCCGGCCTGGATGGACTCTACCGTTCCTTCCACCCCATAGGGCACCATGATCTTATGGAGCACCACGGAGGTCTCGGGCACCGTACCCAGGATATCGCCGGTGGAAACCTTGTCCCCGACCTTGACGCTGGGAGTAAACTCCCATTTCTTCTCCCGGTCCAGGGCGGGGACCTGGATGCCCCGGGCAATGGTGTTGCCCGCCTGGGCCATGATCTTCTCCAGGGGCCGCTGGATACCGTCGTAGATGTTCTCAATAATGCCGGGGCCCAGCTCCACGCTCAGGGGCGCGCCGGTGGTGATGACCTCCGCGCCGGGGCCCAGGCCGGAGGTCTCCTCATAGACCTGGATAGAGGCGGAGTCGCCGGTCATGGTGAGTACCTCGCCAATGAGCTGCTGGGGTCCCACCCGGACCACGTCGGCCATGTTGGCGTCCGCCATGTCGGTGGCCACCACCAGCGGGCCGGAAACTTTTACGATCTTTCCCATGGGCTTCACATACCTTTCCTTACAAGGTCGGCGGTCTAATAGGACCACCGGAGGGCACCCGCGAGAGCGGGAACGCCGCAACAGCGGCGTAAATTTGAGGCCGTAAGGCCGAGAATTTGCAAAGGGCCGGATTCGCCGGCCTGAGCATTTTAAAGAATATCCGCACCCACGGCCCGCTCTACCGACCGCTTCAGGTTGGTCATGCCGATGCCTAAGCTCCCCTCCTTGCCGGGAATGAGAATGACGGCAGGGGTGGGGGCGTCCTTATAGCGGGCGATGTCCGCATCCAACTCACCGGCCAGGGTCTCGGTGATATAGATGACGGCGCAGTTCTCCTTGGCCAGGCGGTGCAGGGTCTCCCGGGCCTCCTGGGAGGTGTCCACCGCGTGAACGTCCAGGCCCAGGGCCTTAAAGCCCATCACGCTGTTCAGATCACCGATGACGGCAATGGAATAATTAGACATAGGCCTCACGCAACCTTTCCCGGATGGTGTCCTTGTCCAGACCCGCCAGACGGCCGGACAGGATGATCCGCAGGGCGGTGAGCTCGCCTTGCCGCGCAAAGAGGTAGCCCACCACGATCTCCACCCCAAAGGGCACCCGGCGGGCCTTTTGCACATAGCGGGCCACGGCGTTGTCGCAGGCGCGCTCAAAGGCGGTCATGCTCCCCTCGCCCTCCAGCAGCTCCGCGCCCTGGTTGGCGGCCTCCTCCAGGTCCTTGGAAAACAGGCGCGGCAATTCGGTGGGCTTGGCAAATGACAGCGTGTTTACATCTACCGTTCCACCCGGAATGAGCGCCGCTTCCAGCAGTTCTTTGCCCCGTTTGGCCCGCAGGGCGCGGACCACGGAGCGGAGGTTCAGGCTGTCGATGGTCAGCCGGACATAGCCCTCCAGGAACGGACTCTTCGCGGCCTTGGCATGGGCCAGCATCTCCTCATAGCAGGCCTTGTCCAGCAAAAAGTCCGCCCGCTGGGGATCGCCTGAGGTGGCTAGCAGGTCCTTTGCCGCCCAGACGGCGGCCTGAAAGACCGGGGATACCTTCTCCCCCAGGTCCTCCTTTTGAAAGCCCTCCGCCAGGTCCCCGGCGGCATACCGTCCGCCGTCCACCAACAGGCGGGCGGGGTCGGCGTCACGGGCCTGGCTTTTGATGAGGGCCTTGGCGTTGTGGTAGTCGTACTTCACCCGGAACACCGCCAGTACGTCGGGGTCGTCCAAAGACTTCTCCAGATCGGCAAACAGCTCTGCCTGGGCTTGCGCCAGAGACTTCTCCAGCTCGGGCAGGGTGAGGGCGGCGGGCTCAGGATAGCCGCAGTCGGCCATGAGCTTGAGGCATTCGGCGTCCTCCCGCGCCTCGATGAGCTGCTCCATCCGCTCCCGGGTGAGCAGGCGGTTTTCCAGGACGCGAAGGCGCGCGGAGATGGCGGCGTAGTCCGTATCCTTTTTCCGTGCCACGGCGTTCTCTCCTTTCCTGTCCGTCTGTTCAGACCTTGGGGAACAGGTGGGTGGCCACCGACACGGACATGGCCTCCTTCTCCTGCTCCACCAGGGTCTCCAGGGCGCAGTTCAACTCCACCAGGCCAGACTTCAAAACGAAGCCCCCCTGGATGTCGCGGGTCTCCTCGCTGAGGGTGAGGCAACCATCCTTCATGGCCTCGTTGGCGGCGGTCACCACCGCCTTGCCCACCTGGGCGCGGTCGGTCTGGTTGAACATGACCTCGCCGCCGCTTTGACCGGCGCGTACCAGCAGCTTGGTCAACAGGGCGGTGTACTCCTCCTTGGGCAGGGCGCGCAGCTTTGTAAGGGCCAGATCAAAGGTGTCCTCCAGCAGCTGCTGCTTGGCCCCCAGGACCCACTTGCGCCCCTCCAGGATGCCGGCGGCCTCCGCCCGCTGGGCGGTCTGGGCAGCCTGCTCCGCGGCCTTGGCCCGCTCCGCCTCCACAAAGGCGTCGGCCCGGGCCTGATAGTCCGCAACGATCTCCGCCGCCTGAGCCTTGGCCTGGGCCGTGATATCGTCGGCCTGGGCCTGGGCGTCGGCGGCGATGCGCTCGGTGATCTTCTCCAGTCCGTTCATTACCGTCCCGCCTTTCCGGCTTACAGGGCGTTCATGAGCATCAGGATGGTGCCCACCAGAGACAGAATGGCGTAGAACTCCACGATGCCGCAGAGGATGACGCCCTTCATGTAGTCGTCAGGCTTCTTAGCCACGATGTTGATGGAAGCCGCGGCCACCCGGGCCTGGGCATGGGCGGAGAGCCAGCCGCCGAAGGCGATGGGCACGCAGGCGATGAGGATGGACATACCCTGGGACAGGGTCAGAGGCACGATGCCGCCGGAGAAGGCGCCCAGGACGAACAGGGCGAAGAAGCCCGCGGCAATACCGTACAGGCCCTGGGTGCCGGGAAGGGCCTCCAGGATCATGCACTTGGTGAAGTGCTCCGGGGTCTCGCTCAAAACGCCGGTGGCAGCCTCGCCCACCAGGCCGGTGCCCTTGGCGGAGCCAATACAGCACATGACGATCGCCAATGCGATTCCAATAAAGGCCAGGCCCAGCCCGCCAAACATTTCAAAAAATTCCATTTTAATTTCCTCCTTTGATGACTTCCACATAGTTTGTATGAACTGCAAGGGGGTCGAAGGCCTTGCCTCCGTCCTTGTAGAACCGGCCGAAAAACTCCAAACACTGGAGCCGCAGGGTGTGCACATAGCAGCCAAGCAGGTTGAGCACCAGGTTGAGCACATTGCCGATGAGGGCGACAATGATAAAGGGCACCAGGCCGAACACCGCCCCCAGGGTGTTGAACACCTGGGCAATAATGGCTCCCGCCATCATCAGCGCCATAAGGCGCAGGTAGGACAAAATGTCGCTGAAATAGCCGGACACGCCGTTGTAGATGGCGCCGCCGAAGCCCACCAGGCCGCCCAGGCCCTTGGCCCGGATCAGGTTGCCAATCAGCAGCAGCCCAAGGCCGCCGAAAAGGAGCACCTGCCCCACCGTGCCCAGCACCGGAGCCGCCATCGGGCCCCCGATAGCCAGCGCAGCGCCGATGAGGATGCAGTACCAGGCCAGCTCGTTGGAGACCGCGTCCAGCACCTCCCCGCGCTTGAGCTTTTCCACCATACTGATGGCCATGCCGGTGAACACCTGGATGACGCCCAGGGCCATGGACCCGATCATCACCTGGATGGTGTTGTTCACCGGATTAAAGAGGGCCGGCCAGAACCAGGTTGGGTCGCCGCCGCCGATGGGCGGCTTGAGCAGACCCAGCAGACTGGGGTCGATGAGCTTAAAGAGCTGGGGGAAGAAGTCCCCGAAGAAGCTCCCGGTGAGGCTGCCCCAAAAGATGGAGCTGAGGCCGCACATGAAGAACATGGACATCATGCGTCCCTTGTCTCCCTTGGGCCTGGCCTTGGCCAGAAACAGCGCCGTGCCCAGCGCCATCAGCAGGCCGTAGCCGATATCGTTCATCATAAAGCCAAAGAACAAGATAAAAAAGGGCGCCATAAAGGGGTTGGGGTCTACCCCGTCGTAGGCGGGCATAGAATACATGGCGGTGACCACCGTGAAGGGGTCGGTGAGCTTGTTGCTCTTCAGCTGGATGGGCACCTGAGGATATTCCTCCTCGGTGGGGTCGGCAATGTCATAGGCCATGCCGTGCTCCTCCAGCGCCGCCTTGACCGCCTCCTCCCGCTCGGCGGGAAACCAGCCGTCCAGGAAGAAGGTGTACTCGGTGTCCAATAGCCGGGCCTTGGCCCGCTCCAGCGTCACCTCCTGGCCCGCCTTGTCCAGGGCCACCTTCAGGTCGAACACGCTCCCGGCCTGGTCATCGATGCTCTTTTGCAGGGAAGCAGCCTCCCGGTCCAGCTCACCCAGCTGCCGCTGGAGGACCAGACAGTTTTCCGCCGCCGTACCGCTCCAACTGCGCAGATTCAGCCTGGCGCAGCCCAGGTCCAGCAGCGCAGCCTGGACTTCTTGCGCGGCGCTTTTGTGGACAAGGACCATGAAGTATTGAAACTCCCGGTCTGTCCCCGCCCAGGTAAGGTCGTAAAGCTCGGTGGCCTCGTCCAGCCGGCGCTTCACCTCGGCCCGGTCCAACCGCAGAGACACGGCCACGAACATGGCGTCGGTCCGGCGGGTACCTGTCATGTCCAGGGGGACGCTCAGCTCCTTCCAGGGCTCCAGGGCGCGCAGCTGAGTCTCCAGCTTGCTCCGCTTGGCCTGCTGGGCGTTGAGGGCGGAGTTGGCCTCGTTGATCTGCCGGGCCACCACCAGAGACTGGTTGTAGGCAGACTCGTCAAAGAGCGTCTCCTCCGCCACCTGGGGCAGGGGGACCAGCAGGCCCCCTTTGTCCTTGATGCCCCGGCTCCGCAGGACCTCCAGGGCGGCGGACAGCTCGTCCGCCTCGCCCAGGTGGTGGGACAGCTCGTCCCCGTCGGGGGCCGAAAGGAAGTCCCACTCCGGGGGTAGGGACTTGGGGGTACTTATCTCCACACAACCCAGAGACCGCAGACGGCGCAGGAGCTTGCCCCGGCCCTCGCGCAGTCCCAGTGCGCGCAGATGCTTCATTTTCACGATGGACATTAGTCCCCCTCACCCCCTTTGATCTTCGCAACGATCCCCGCGGCGGCGGCGTCCATGCGGCTCTTGGCGTCAGCCACCAGATTGGCGGCCTCCCGCTTGGCGCCCATCAGCACGGCCTCGCCCGCGGCCTCCCCCTTTATCTTGGCGGCGGCCAGGGTCTGCTCGGTCTCAGCCTGGGCCTGGGTCCGGGCCGCGTCCAACGCGGCGCGCCCAGCGCGCTCCGCCTCGGAAAGGATGGTCTTTGCATCATTCTGCGCGGCGGCAATGGTCTCCCGGGCCTTTTCCTCCGCCCGCTCCACCGCTTCAACAGCTTCCAAAGCCATCTATATCTTCACCACCTTATTCCTTGGGCGGCAAATCGCCCCATATTACTGTTGTATTATAATAGGCGGTCTGGCATTTTGCAAGGAGAAATTTGCCATTTTTTTGACGTTTTCCGTCGTCTGGCCCTGATTTTTTCTCCTTGGGAAAAAAGGTGTTGACAAATGGGGCTTGTTCCGATATAATTTCCTTTGCCCTTGCCAGAGGGAATATGGCGGCGTAGCTCAGTTGGCTAGAGCACTCGGTTCATACCCGGGGTGTCACCGGTTCAAATCCAGTCGCCGCTACCATACCCCATCGGGCCGCCCGGCCCCCTGGGGTGTCCCATTTCTCTGCGCCGCTGCGCGCCGCACGGCCCGGTGGTCAAGCGGTTAAGACTCCGCCCTTTCACGGCGGCAACACGGGTTCGAGTCCCGTCCGGGTCACCAATTATATGGAGGCATAGCTCAGCCGGTAGAGCGCTCGCTTCACACGCGAGAGGTCACAGATTCGAGTTCTGTTGTCTCCACCACAACGAACAAATCCGAACTTCGTCCCCATTAGGACAGGGTTCGGGTTTGTTCTATATCTGGACGATTTGAGCGCATAAGAAAGCAGCCCTTGCCTGGTGTGGCAGGGGCCGCTCCCTTTAGCGCATAGTTGAGATAAGGTCTATTAGCGTTAGCACTATGTCATCGAAGGTCTGCAATTCACTGAAATGTGTCCCAACAAACACCTGTGCTGACCACCACGCTTTTTCATGGGCTATGTACCTCCTTCCTTTTTGTTGCCGACCGTCATGCACCGCCTTGACAATCAGCACGTCCCACCATGACCCAACCGTAGGAGTAGGGGTATATCGTTCCAGTCGTAGAACAAGATAGCATCCCCTTGCCCCGAGCCGTCATAATATAAGGTTGGTTCAGATGTCCTCAGCTTTGGCTGAGTCCTTTCACACATAGCCCAGTTTGTTGGTCAGCGGATATCTGTATAAAAGAGACACCCTTACCGTTTCTGGTAAGGGTGTCCTTTTCATGTCTTATTTTGTTTGTTCTCTCTGCCATGCCTCAAAGGCGGCTTTGCCCTCGGAAGGCAGAGGGACGACGGGCCGTCCGGGAGGACGGCCCCTACATTCAACGGCAGAAGATCCAACAAAATTTGTAGGGACCGCCGTCCTCGGCGGTCCGCATGCAGGCGGCATCGGACGTGGGATAACGGGCGGGTTTAGAACCCCCACGGGCACAAACGCTGCCATAGACAATGTAGGGGAGGGGCTTGCCCCTCCCGTGAACATGGACCGATGTCCGGCGGCGCGTCTGGGAAGCCGCGCCCTACGAAGGTCAAGGGCGGGTTTAGAACCCGCCCCTGCGAAGACACAAGGGACAAAAAAAGCAGGAGTGAGGCAATGCCACTCCTGCCTTTTCGTTGTTTCTTCTTCCTGTTTTACGGAATCCTATCACTTTTGTTGCAGTTTGACAAGACAAAAGAACAACCATGACGTGTCCGTCACACAGGGACAAATGAGGCGAAAATGTCCTTCACCACACGCTAACCGTCCCCCTGTCTGCCCCTGTGTCCTGCCCCTGTCTGCTCATTCTTCTATGAACAGGTATGCGTATTGCTCCTGCAACCGTTTGGTCTTTTCACAGCACTCTCGGTGTAGTGGGCGTAACACTTCATAGGCAGGGTGGTCTTTTCCTTCCCAATCTGGATATTTCGCCTTCTCTTTAGCTTCTGTCTCAAAATAGTAATTCCAAATCTCATGAAACTTTCGCGTATATTCCGCACAATCCGGATGAGATGTATCAACGTGCCTCTTTGCGCTCATACTTAAAGTTCAACTCCCTACTCAATATTTCCATTGCGGCATGGAACGCATCTTTGTCTGGGTCGATTTCTCTCTTCCACTTCATTTCAAAAACTTCTTTTTGTAGTAACTCTATGAACCTATTATACACCTCATCGGGATCAATATCAACCGTATCTTCTGTGCGTTCCATGGTGTACTCGTAGAGATAGTCGGAGGCTTTGGCCAACTGTTCCCCAAGTTTAAAAAAGGACCGCACATCCTCCGGGCTAAAGGAATGCCAGGTTTTTTCCCTGGGATGGTTGTGGAAGCTGTATGACCCGGCCAAGCTGCTGGATATACCAGATGGGTTAACAGTTCCGGCCTCCCCGGAAACCTTCCACACTTTACCGTCAGCGGTAACAGAATAGCAGACCTCATGGTCCAGTTCTGCCGTCTCCTTTTGAGCCAATGCAAGCTGCTCCATTATGGATGCTCTATCCGCAAAATCTATCGTCCCGATTTCTACAGAAGCACCGGGACTTGCGCTTGCGATATCCTGACCGGCACTCTTCCCCTCCGCGATCTCATCCAAGAGGGCTATCACCTCCTCGTTGGACATATCGCCTAAGGGATTGCCGGGGTCTTGGCCCATTTCATGGGCCAGCCGATAGAGCGCGTCCCAGCCGCCGCTCTGCTCCGGGTCTTGGGCCATCTCCCGGGCCAGCTGAAGCAGGGTTTGCTGACCGGAGGGCGCTTCCGCTCCGCCGTATTGACTCAGCCGCAGATCGCTCCGCGCGCCAGCCGCGGCGGCGTCGATGAGCACCCGGGGCACGCCGGACAGCTTTGGGACCGGCTGGCCCTGCAAGACAGCGTTATAGACCTTGGCAAAGACCAGGTGGGCGGCGTCCGGGTCCAGCCGGGCCGCCATGTCCTGGTCATAGACGCCGGAGAGGGCCATTTGCCCCATGGGTCCAAAGCTGCTCTGGGCAGCTCTGCTCAGAAGCGCCACCCGCCCTGACGGGGTGTCAGCAGTGCTTTCCGGGTTGACATCTGTGGGAGTTTGGGGTATGCTATTTATAGAAGGAGTATCTGTCCTAGCGGGCGGCGGGCTTGTCCCGTTGTCACCGCGGGTGGTCGGGTCTCCTTCTCTTTGTATTTCCGTGATATCGTGGAACACCCGTCCACGGTCTGTTACCATCGTTTTGACAATTCCAGAATATACCCCCGTGTCAGTTTCAAACATCACATAAAAGTTGTCCCATCCCCCAGTTGCTTTAGGGTGTCTCCCATCATCCGGGGTGTTTCTCAGAAATGCAGCAGGAGCAAGAGTGGTGTCGAGGTTGGCACCCGCTGCCATTTTGGCGCGTTTCGTGGCGTCATCCAACCTTCTCACAGGGAAGGAAAACTCCTCTACACCATCCTTGCTGATGTATACCTTATTGTCCGCCCCAATGTTCAATACTTTCCCTCGAAACAGTTTGAGCATATACTTTCGGATCGCTGAAGGCAGTTTGCTCTCTGGCACTCTGCTTCCATCCTCGCCCACCAGCACGTCATTGGGCATGGAGATATGCGGCACATCATATCCTTCCGATGGCATTTCACCAACAAGGCTACGGATAGATTCTCTTGCACCCGGATTTACGTGTCCCTCCACAGGGGCGCTTTTCACGCCCTCTGCGCCGCTTTGGACTGCGGGACTATCCACGCCCGTGTCGGTGCCCAGACGCCCCTCCGCCAAGATGTCCCCCATCACATCGTGGTGAAGCGTTCCCAGGGTCACATCGTTCACCGTGCCGCGGCTGTCCAGCTGCTTCTTTGCCGCCAAGGCCGATTTGTAGGCGTCCGAGCCCTTTTCCTCTTTTATGCCCAGGTCAATCAGA
>ERZ779632.290-NODE-290-length-32364-cov-16.294221_pt1 | contig 32364 bp, 35 predicted proteins | sample MGYA00514194_ERZ779632 | MGnify/ENA primary metagenome ERZ779632 (study PRJEB29562, sample SAMEA4376704) | mouse gut metagenome | isolation source: Cecum | study: EMG produced TPA metagenomics assembly of the A DSS colitis mouse model was used to assess the... | reverse complement strand
TTATTTCCCGTTGCTTATGCGCTTGATGGGTGCTTTATTCAGTGGTTCCTTAAAATAAACACAACGATTCCTGGGAAATCCCGCCTTGCCGGCAATTTGGGCTCGCACATCTGAATCCTCCGAATATTGGTACAGCTCCTTGCCCCCTGAATTCTGTTTTTCCGTTTATCTGCGGAAAAACAGAATTTGCTTTTTTCCTCCAGGTTATGCTATTTTATAGGTAGATTTAAAAGAAACGGGGCTGATATCCATGGAATATTCATCAATTCGCCGGCAGGTACTCGATGCCATCCGGGAAGCCGTCGAGCTGGGGCTGATTCACGGCACCTCCGGCAATATTGCGGTGCGTGATCCCGGCAGCGGCACGATTGCCATCACTCCCAGCGGAATCGCCTATAAAACCATGACGGAGGAGGACATCGCCATTGTATCCCCCGACGGGGCCTGGCTCGCGGGCAACTACAAGCCGTCCTCCGAGACCCCCATGCACACCGCTGTTTTGCGGGCGCGTCCAGACGTAAACGCCACCGTCCATACCCACGGGATGTTCTGCACCATCCTGGCGATGGCCGACGAACCCCTGCGCCCGATCACCCCGCCCCAGGCCGAGTTTACCCCCGTCCAGATTGTCCCCTTTACCATGCCCGGTTCCAACGACCTGGCCGACGCGGTGGTGCGGGCCTTGGGCAGCGCGGGAAAATCGGTTCTGCTGAAAAACCACGGCATGTTCACCTGCGGAAAGACCATCAAGGCGGCGATGGCCGCCGCAATCTATACGGAGGAGATGGCGCAGACCACCTACTACGCCAAGCTCCTGGGGATTCTTCAGCCCATGAGCGGCGAGGCGGAGGCGGCCATGCAGGCGCTTATCGCCGCCGATCAAGCGGTATGACCGGCATTCAAATACGGCTAGGAGGAACAATTCATGACCCCACAATTTAAACAGCTTTTGCAGATCGGCATCATTGTCCGGGATGTGGACAGGGCGGTCCGGTATTATGAGGATGTGTTGGGGATGGGCCCTTGGGAGGTCAGCTTTATGAGAGGCGACGAGCCTCCCATGGAGGATCTGGTTGTAGACGGCAGGCCCATGCCGTGTATCGTCAGCAAACTCGCGTTCTTGAAGGCGTACGGAGTCGAGCTGGAGCTCATTGAGCCCATTGCCGACACCCCCTTCAAGCGGTGGCTGGAACAGCACGGCCCCGGCATCCACCACATTGCCGCCGTTACGGAAAAGCCCTATGAAGAGGTTTTGCAGTCTTACCGCCAGTCCACCGGGAAAGACATCTGGATCCGGGGCCAGGGCCTGCATGGTTTGATGGACTATTCCTTCCTGGACCTGCGCGAGGAAACCGGGCTGATCGTGGAGTGCTATAAGAATGTGCACCCTGACCGTCCCCGGGCGGATTTCTGAATTTCCGCCGTTTCGCTGGGCGCGGTTTGAAAAACGTTAATTACCTCAAACGCGGCGGGGGCGGGGCCGGCAGGCCCCCGCCCCAGCGGCTTTTCCCTCTTCCCGGCGAAAAGGACGCGGCGCTGCCGGTGGCTGCCCGGTCCGCTCCCAACAAAAATATCGGCGTCAAAGCATAAAAGGCTTGTGCAAACCGTGAAAATGCGTTATAAATAATAGCGGCGGACGGCATCTCAATCTGAAAGGAGATCAAAATGAAACCATACGCAGAACTGACCATAGAAGAGCTGAAGGGCCTGCGCGCCCAGTTGAAAGCCGAATATAAAGAGTACCAAGGGAAGGGTCTGAACCTGAACATGGCCCGGGGAAAGCCCTGCACCGAACAGCTGAACTTGTCCATGGGCATGATGGACGTGCTGAGCAGCAATGACGACCTGACCTGTGAGGACGGCACCGACTGCCGGAACTACGGCGTGCTGGACGGGATCAGGGAGGCCAAGGAACTGATTGGGGACATGATGGAAAACCCCATCGACAGCATCATCATCTATGGAAACTCCAGCTTGAATGTCATGTATGATACCATCTCCCGATCCATGACCCACGGCGTTATGGGGAGCACGCCCTGGTGCAGGCTGGATAAGGTGAAATTCTTGTGCCCTGTCCCGGGATATGACCGCCATTTTTCCATTACCCAGTATTTCGGCATTGACATGATTAATGTTCCCATGACACCCACGGGCCCGGACATGGATATGGTAGAAGAACTGGTGGCCTCCGACGAGGCCATCAAGGGAATCTGGTGCGTCCCCAAATACTCCAATCCCCAGGGGATTTCTTATTCCGATGAGACTGTCCGCCGGTTTGCCCGCTTAAAGCCGGCCGCAAAAGACTTTCGCATTTACTGGGACAACGCTTACGGCGTACATCACCTGTATGACCACGACCAGGACCACTTGATTGAGATCCTGGCGGAGTGCAAGCGGGCCGGAAACCCGGATCTGGTATATAAATTTGCCTCCACCTCCAAGATCAGCTTCCCCGGCTCAGGGCTGGCGGCCATCGCCACCTCTCCCAACAATATGGAGGACATCAAAACCCAGCTGGCCATCCAGACCATTGGCCACGACAAGGTAAACCAGCTCCGGCACGTGCGCTTTTTCGGCGATATCCACGGTCTGGTTGAGCATATGCGCCTCCACGCGGATATCCTCCGCCCCAAGTTTGAAATTGTCACCGGCACCCTGGAAAGCCAGCTGGGCGGCCTGGGAATCGGGACGTGGACCACCCCCAAGGGCGGGTACTTCATCTCCTTTGACTCCCTTGACGGCTGCGCCAGGGAAATCATCGCCAAGGCGAAAAAGGCCGGCGTGGTGATGACCGGGGCCGGCGCCACCTACCCCTACGGCAAGGACCCCCATGACAGCAATATCCGTATCGCCCCCACTTATCCGTCCCAGGAGGATCTGCGCACAGCCATGGAAATCTTTTCCCTGTGCGTCAAGCTGGCCTCCATCGACAAGCTGCTGGGGCAGGACGCCGCCCGCTGAGCTCGCGGGGGCTTGTGGCGGAACATGCAAGCAAATGGCAGCGCCGGGAGGCTGAGCGGGCATGCTCGGCCTCCCGGCAGTTTTTCCGCCTTGTTCACCTGGGCCTTACCAAGGGACGCCGGAAGGGCTCAAGCAGAAATATGGGGTAAGCCCCTATCCCTCAATCACGTAAATCGCGGCAATCCTGGTCCCTTTTTCATTCAGCGCCACAACGGCCGTTTCGGCATCAATATTTTTCGCCGCCAGCCGTTTCGCGGGGATGGTCCGGTTTTCCCCCCTCCCGGGGTCATAGCTATGGACGGGGACATATTCGTCAACCGTGGCAAGAAACTTTGTCTGGCCGTTTTTGGTTCGGATCAGGCTGCCTTCGTCAAAGGCCAGTCCGCATTTGGTATAAATCCCATCCTTCGGCCCCCCGGCCTGGCCCGCAAAGCAGAGTTCCTGGTCCGCCGCAGTAGGGACAGGCATTCCAGCTGACGGATTTGCCTTGTATTGAATATATATCTGCCTGACGTAGGGGACAGGGTCCGTGACGCACCAATGGTACAGCTTGCCATCCTTAAACGTTTTGTAATAATACCTTCCATCCCTGCTTTCGAAATCGCCGGTCAGCACCACGTACTGCTCCAGCGTTTCCAAAACCGTCCATTCCGTTTCATCTGTCCGGCTTCCGCCCCCAACAGGCGGCGCTGCGAATTGGGCGGATGCGGCGGGCGTGCCTCCGTTCTGAGCCTTCTGCCGGGGATTTCCCTCGATGACAACGCCGAACACGAACCCGGTCAAGTCGAACGCCAGGGCGAGCAGCAGCGCAAAAATGGCCAGCGAGCGGTATGGACTTTGCAGATAAATGATCCCCTGATAGATCGCGCTGTGCTGGGAAATATACCGGCGTATCATATCATCCAGGGTCCGGCTGGCCTTATTTCGGTCATAACTGCGCAGGACATTGGCCTGGGACTCGGAGAGCACGCTGCTGTCTGTGTCGCTTTCACTGTAGACGGGCATGGCGCTGACCTGCGATTTCAACTGGTCCAGCCTCTTCCCCCAGCTCTTTTGCCAGCCGCTGCCGCCGCTCTGTCCACCGCCGGAGGGCGCCTCCGGCGGTTTCGCATCCTGATTCGGTTCCCCACTCTCTGCCGGCTCTGCTGACTCTGCCGGGTCTGTTGTTTCTGCCGGGCCCATCGGCTCCCCGGGGTCGGTTGTCTCTGCCGGGTCCGCCGGCTGTGTTGGAAGCGCCGGTTGCGCGGGCTCCGTCGGTTGTGCCGCTTCGGCATCGGGCTCCTCCGTACGCAGCTCTGTAATCAGCTGTTCCAGGTTCGCTTCAATGTCTTTTATCTCCGAGTAATCCATCAGATTACGGATCAGCTGGTTCATCTGTATCAGCAAATCCGTATAGGAGAAGCCCGTCCCCGAGGTTGCCCCGGAAGTGTTCGCCGCGCTGCGCAGGCTTTCAAATATATCTGCGGCGATGTCCATCATCACCTCTTCATCCGGGTTGTCTTTGAAAAATTCAGACTGCATTTCCACCAGCGAGCTTCGGATGGAAATCGCGCTGGTAGAGCTGTTCAGGCCCAAATAGTTCTCATAGTGCGGAATGCGGGAAAGCGCGTTGGACAGCTGTGTACGCTCCTCCTCCAATTCACCCTGTTCCTGTACCGCGTTTGTGATGAGTGCCGTATAGCTGTTAACCGCATTGGTCAACGCTCCGACATCAGTCCCTTCCGCAGCATTATAAATTCGGTTGTTCAAGGCCGCAATTTGGGCCTCGTATCTTGTGATGTTGCGGTCGAGGTTATCCACCCGCTGCTGGATTGCCTCCATCCTGCTATTGATGCTTGTGGCGGCGTCCGCCACCGCCTTTGCGGCAAGATCCCGGGCCTCCTGTGAAGAATCGGACCGGGCGGCTCTGCTCATGGCATCTATTACGGGGGCCATATAAGTGGCGGCGGCCCCGCCGTTGGTCACATAGTCTTCCCGCTCCTTATCCCACTCGATCCCCGAATCCACCATGGCGTCGGAGAGTTCTTTGGACTGTTCCTCCAGCAGAAGGATTTTCCCCCCCAGGCTCTCCTCCAGATAGATACGGTAGTTGTGGGCATATTCCTGGGCGTTATACAGCTCCTCACGGTAGGTCTGCTGAACCAGCAGCTCGCTGTCGGTGTCCCAGGAATCCCTGTGGATAACCTCCGCGATATAGACATAGCTGAACCAGGAGGAACAGAATATGGCCACCCCTGTGAGGAGGACCGCCAGCAAACACATCAGGAATCTGAAAAAACCGTTCCATCCGCTATTCCATATTCCCCGCAGGTACCCAGGCAGGTTCATGCTCAGCGCCAACAGAATGCCCTGAATTGCGGCGGACGCCATGTAGGCAATTACGCCATTATCCTGGAATATATATTCCTTCATGCCGTTTGCGGTGGTAAAGAAGGATACCAGGGCCAGAAACACCACTGCGAACTGCAAAAGGTGGGTTGTATTGACAGGCCTGTTCTTGTTCATGTTGGTTCACCCCTTATTTCTTCGTTATTTTTTCGCTGAACCCTGAAAACGTCATCTTGTAATCCTTCTTTTCATCAAGCTGGCGTTCCATCTCCTCAATCATTTTTCCCTTAATCCTATCCTGAATATTGTCCAGAGAGGCATCCGCGTCAAAACCAATGACGGCGCAAACCGCGCCATAAATAGAGTTGAGCATGGATAACATCAGGATTGACGCCAGTCCGACGAGGGAAGTAAACAGGTATCTTGCCTCGATTCGGATCAGTTTTTCCTTCATGTCCATCAACAGGCGGATAATTTCCAGCGCCAGAATACCCAACGCAACGATGAACATTACAGCTAAAAAGGATTTCCCGAACTCCGCTATAATTGTGGACAGCTTTCCGTCTTTCAAAGCCCCGCTTCTTATAGACCATAGGATAGATATCCCAACCGCCAGGATGCCAATAGAGCCGGAATATTCATCAATGATTCCGCCGGCGTTCTTCCTGGTAAAGCAGTCCCTGATGATCGAATACAGGATCTGAGCTGCGGCAAAACATACGCCCAGCACAATAATGTAAACCAGCGTATAGGAAATAAACGCATAGCCGAAAGGATTGTCATCCTGCCCTGCGTTGCTCTTTTCACCCTTATCCTTGTCAATGAATTTTGTAATCTGGATGATTCCACTCTTCCAAACCTCAGTTAAGCTCTGCTCCTCCTGAGCCTGCCCGGACAAATCTTGCTCCGCCATGTCGGCCTGCGCAGTGCTTTGACCCGCCGGTATCGCTGTTGTTGTTTTTCCCATAAACAGCGGGATAATAACAAATGTCGCCAAAATACCAAACGTAATTACCATCATAAGGGCGGGCGTTTTCACCATTTCAAAAAACGCATCACTCTTTGCTTTGAGCGCAGCCTTTATGTTGCTTTGCTGGCCGCTGCCCTGTTCACGCATTATCTGTACAAAAATGCTGATAACGTAAAATACAAAAAGGGCGACAAGGGCGGCCAGCAGCAAAGCGCAGACGATCACAGTACCCAGAACCAGCAGCTTTGCTATGACTTTTGAAGCATTAACTATGATTGGCGTCAATCCTGCGGAAGCCTCAGCCGTCGCAAGCGTCTTGAAGAGGTCGCCCTTGTGTATACAAAACATAACGGCGACTACAATCAGGCTGATCCAGGCGGCAAAATCGAGCCTTTCGCCGCGCTTATTTGAATCCGACAGCCACCGCAGGACACCGGAAACAATGAATACGGTACATACGATTAAAATGCCCAGCCAAACGCAAAACGCGAGCACAACCGCCATACTCTGCATATTCAAGCCCACGTTCTCCACCGCACAGCCTATAGCACCCATGTAAAATCACCGTCCAATTTCTTTTAAATTTCTAGGCGCCGTTTGAAAATTGGCAATAAGCCCAGCGGCGAGGAATTTTTTCGCCGGGCAAGGCAAATCAACGCGGCTCAGCGGAAAAAGGCCCGTCGATTGGGCGTGTTGACAATTTTCAAACAAGCCCTAATTTCTATGCCAGCAGGGAGAGCATTTCACCCGCCACATTCAAGGCCGCCTCCAGAAAGCTCAGCCAAGCGCTAAAGTCCGACAACCCGCCTTCCATCAGCTTGCTTCCTTCGTTGGAAAAGGCGGTCACCAGAAACAGAACCACGATTGGGATGACAATAAAGGCAAGCAGCATAATAACCACATCCAGCGGATTCACGGAAGGGGTTCCCTGCCGCTGGCCGTTTGTCCCCGCCGCGCCCGTCCCCGGCTGGCTTTGGGCCGTCTGATTGCCTCCGCGCTTTGCCGCCGCTTTTATAACGGCATATATCACACACGCCAGGGCAGCCAAGCCTGTGAGAATGGCCCCCATCGCCCCAGCCAGGGCCGGCAGGACACAGGCCGACACGACCAGGGCGGCGAATGTTAAAACCACCAGCAGGACCTTTTTGCGGTTTGCATTGATAACCGCCGCCTTGGACTGCCGGCAAACCGAGGGGACGATATATAGCAGGCAGCCAATCGTAATGCAGGCAATCCACACAAAAAAGCTTCCCCGCAGGGTATTCGGATCGGAAAAAACCGCGTGGATTCCTTCAAAATAACTTCGAACCCCAAGGTAAACAACCCAGAGTGCGGTAGTAATCCCGATGATGGCGCCGATGCCCTTGTCCTGCTGCTTTATCAGTTCCACTACCTCGCCGGCGGCATGACCAATCCCAATGACCTTGGTTTTCCCCCAGCTCAGAAAGCCCCCTATTTGATCCAGCAGATTTTTGCCCAGGTTTGTCAGACACAGAATCTGGATAACGGCAATGGTGATCCAGCCCAGGTGCCAGCCATACAGGTCATCCCACAGGCTGCCACAATGGATAACATGGTCAAACACATTTATATTCATGAAAACCGCCGCCATCGAAACGCACAGGTTGCTGAGGACGCAGCCAAAATTGGACTGCCTCCTCTTGGACGGCAAGCCCAAGAGGAAAAAGCCGCAGACAGCAATAATCAGCATAACAATATTGCTAATCAGCTCATAATCCAATGATATGGGCCTCCACGTGTTGAATACCTCTGCCAGCAGAAATGCGATGACCGCCAGAAAGGCCGGAATCCCCTCCAAAAACACCGTCATAACTCCACTCCCCCATCCGTTTTTCTCTTGGGCTTTGACCGGGATAATCGCTTTTCAACCTGTCAAAAACAACCCACGCCCGTTTGGAATCAACCGGCAAAATGCCGCATCCATATAACGGGGCGTGGGTTGCGCTCAAGTATGATGCCGAAAAAATGACTACGCGATTGCCTTTACGGTGGTAGTGGTGTAATTTCTCGTGTCACCCATGCCGTCTTTTCCCGCGTAGACATAAACAGAGGCAAAATAGTAGTAGCCAACCTTGCCCTGGTACACAAACAGGTCTTCACAGAAAAACGCGCCGGAACCCATCATACTGGGGTATTGGGAACTCTCATAGGTCTTTACCTGCTGGAAGCTTTTCCCGTCCGCAGATTCATACAAGAAAATTGTCTTGACCCCCAGCTCCGTCATGGTACCCCGCCCGTTTACAGAAGCCGAAATGACCAACCTGCCGTCGGGATCAGGAAGCACCGATGCCCTGTAACTGGCCAGATATTCACTGGAACGGGTGGATGCGGAGGCGGGCGCGCAAAGCAGGCCGATGCCCATGACAATCACTAATACGACACAAATAGTCCGTTTTCCTGAACGAGTCATCAATCATGCACCTCTCAATAAATAGAATCAATCATGCTTTTCAGCTCTTGCTCAGATATGGTTCCAAACATCTGGCATTCAAAATCGCCGTTCAGCCAGATGGCCGCCCAATCGCCGTGATCCGAAGTCAGGTAATGCTTGATACGCTTTATGTAATATGGGGCTGTCTCCCCATATTCCTTTTCTAACGTATAAAAATTTTTAGAGGGAATTTCCTGAAATTGTATGTGCAAATAGCCATCCTCACTGGTGTATTCCGCAAAAATGGAAACCCCCGTCCTCTGGTTGACCGCAGTAACTGACGCCAATTCAAATCTTTCCGGAATTTCTTTGGGGATGATGGGCGCGTCAATTCCAAACGCTTCCACGGCGGCTTCCAGCGTGTCAAAGCATCCTGTTCCACCCTTCCCCAACGGGTTGTTTTGGACTGCCGCATAAGAAGCCGACTGGCCGTCCAGGCAAAAGGTCTCTGCGGTCCAGCGGGCAATTGCCGAGAACACGTCCAATCCCGCAGCCTGCGCCGTGGTACACAGCAGCAAAATCAGCACGGCGGCGGCCGCTGCGATTCTGGCAAACGAAAAACGGACGGCTCTCCGCCCGGCGGGCCGGGATGGCCCCTCCCCGCACTGTGCCGCGACGGCTTCCAATACCGGCGCGTTTTGCTTGTGGAAACGGGCCAGGCTCTTCTCTGCGTCCAAATCCAGCTCATCAGGCAGGGGGACTTCCTTGTCCAGCCGGTCTAAAAGGGCCGCCAGCGCCTCGCTGTCAACCTCCTCATCCTCCGGCTGAAACAAAAAATCTGCCAGCTGGTCTAGAAGCTGTTCTTTCGTGCGCTCTTGCTCAGGCGGATACCCTTTCCTTCTCTCCGAACCCTTATCTGCGCGGTCAGAAACCAGCGCCTTTCGGATGGTGGGCATCGGTTCACCTCCTCATTAGGATAATTTGTCGAATGCTGTCGAATGTAACAGGCATTTCAGAAAAATTTAATTTTTCCCCAGCAGGTCCCGGCAGCGCTTTTTGGCGCGGTGCAGCCGCATCCGGCAGGCTTCCGGCGTGCAGCCCAATCCGGCGGCAATCTCCTCATGGGTGAGCCCCACCTCAAAAAACAAATACAAGATCTGCCGTTCCCCTTCACTCAGCCCGTGCGGCAGGGCCGACAGGAAATCCGGCGGGGCGTCCCCAGCCGCAAGCTCGTCCTCCAAAACAAGCGGCACCTCCAGGCTGTAGCAAGACTTTTGCAGCTCATTCAAAATTTGATAGTGTGTTGTTTTCAGCAGCCATGCGTGAATGTTGGGGTGTTCCCGCAGCTGATCGTACTTTGTCAGCAGGGTAAGAAAAACGTTGTGGGCAATGTCCTGGGCCAGCTCGGCGTCATTCAGATGGCGAAAGGAATACTTCACAATCTCGCCATGATATTGCAGGTAAATCGGGTCAAACCACTTCTTTATCTGATTCACGCAATACTCTCTCCCCACGTCTGAAGAATCACGGTGCGTCCCATGGTATCTCTCCACAAACCTGGAGCAGCTTTGCCGCCCATGCGACGTACGAGGGAGGACGGCCTTCCAATAATGTACGAACCGCTTCGATATCGGTGCAAGCGCTGGGTTCCCGGAAGATTGTGTCATAGCTGACATGAAATGTATCCACCAGTGCGGAAAGGGTTTTGACGCTGATGAGCTTGTCCCCCCGCTCCACCCGGGAAATAAACGCTGTGCTGACATTGATTTTTTCCGCCAGCTGCGCTTGCGTCAACCCCCTGGCCTTTCGCAAATGCTGGATGTTCTGCCCCATTTGCACCGCTAATGTTTCTTTTACCATATGTCCGCCCCTCCGTTGTCCTCTTTCTGATAGAATTATATTGCGAGACATAGGAGATGGAAACGCCCCAACGGTTTAAAAAATTTTACTTTAAGTAAATATACCGGCGCGCTTTCCAGCGCGTCCACCAGCGATACGGCAAAGCCCGCCCAAGCCGCTCAGATTCATATGGATCTGCCTGCGCCGAAAACTTCGTCCTCACTGCCCATCAGCGCATTTCAAAAAGCTTCCCATCCATTCAAATGAAATTTTTTATGTCAAAATTGCGTTGAAACATTTCTTTTCTAGAAATAAAAGGCCGTTTTCGACAATATTCCTCGCTGTTATTCCAATGTGCCCACAGCCGGGCCCCAGAAAAGCATCCGGCCAGACGTCAATCCCAAAGGTCGCCGTCTTATCCTTGCGGCTGCCGACTTGGCTTGCAATAATATTTAATAACATTTTATCGTATAAAAAGCGCCGCAAGCCCCCCACCGGATGTCCGGTGGGGGGCTTGCGCTTTATTCCTGTGATGTGCATGGCATCCCCGCCCTCTATCCGTCGGTAGGCGGGACGGGAACTGTCTATGTATTCCCCAGCGCAGCCAGCTTTTTTTCATCTATAATTTCCACCGCGCCCCGGGAGAGCCTGACCATGCCCTCGCTCTGGAAGTACCGAAGCATCCTGGTCACCACCTCCCGGTGGGTGCCCAGGTGGTTGGCGATGGACTCGTGGGTAAGGCGCAGCAGCAGCGTCCCCTCAATGGCGGCCTCCGCCAGCAGAAAGGCGGCCACCCGCTTGTCCAGGCTCTTCCACATGACCTGTTCCATCAGCCACATGACCTCGGAAAACCGCGCCGCCATAACCTCGTTGGTGTAGTTTGCCGCGGGGGCGGACTGTTCCATCACCTGCCGGTAGACTTCCGCGGGGATGACCCAGAGCCGGGTGTCCTTCTCCGCCTCAATGGTGAGGTCGAACTGTACGCTGCGCATCATGCAGGAGGCGGAGAACAGGCACAAATCCCGGTCAAACAGCCGGTAGACCGTGATCTCCCGGCCCTCGTCCGAGAGGATATAGGCCCGGAGCTGGCCGGAGCGCACCAGCAGCAGCCCGGTACAGTCCACATCCCCATTGTGGATTACGGCGCCTTTTTTCACGTTCCGCTCTGTCAAGCTGTCCAGGAGCATCTCCTGGTGGCCGGGCGCCAGTTTGTCCCAGATGGGAAAATAGCTCTGAAACTCCATATAGCCGCCTCCTTGTCACAGGGCCAGTATAGGCTATCCTGTGCCATATGTCAAATGGCCCGAAGAGATTCCCACGGCCTTTCCCCTGCCTGGCCCGGCTGTCCCGGCCCCCGGGGCAGCCTGCCTTTTCCGGCCAATGGGGCGGTTATCCCATCAGGATAACCGCCCGTCCCGGTCCCGCCGCTCCTTTTCCTCCCGCATCCTTCGGTGCAGGCAGGCCAGCGCGTCGGACAGCCCCCCCAAGTGGTCGATGAGTCCCAGCTTCACCGCCTCCTTGCCGTAGATGACGCTGCCCACGTCGGCGGCCATCTCGCCGGTGTTGAGCATCAGGTGCTCAAAATCCTTCCGGCTGATTCCGCTGTTTCGGGTGACAAAATCACAGATACGGTCCTGGATGCGCTCAAAGTAGTGGAAGGTCTGGCTCACGCCGATGACCAACCCGTTGAGCCGCACCGGGTGGATGGTCATGGCCCCGGAGGGGACGATAAAGGACTCCTTGGCCGCCACCGCCAGGGGCACGCCGATGGAGTGCCCGCCCCCCAGCACCAGGGAGACGGTGGGCTTTGACATGCCGGCAATCATCTCCGCGATGGCCAGTCCCGCCTCAATGTCGCCCCCCATGGTGTTGAGCAGGATGAGCAGCCCGTCCGCCTCGTCGCTCTCCTCCAGGCTGGCCAGGAAGGGCAGGATGTGCTCGTACTTGGTGGTCTTGGCCCCGGAACGCTCCTCCTGGTGGCCCTCGATGGTGCCCACGATGGTGAGGGTGTGGATGGCGCCGTCCTCTGTTTTGACGGAGCTGGCCCCCAGGTCTACAATATCCTGGCGGAGCTGGTCCTGCTCCTCGTTTTCGCCGCTCTCCGCCGGTCTGGTCTCCTCAGTCATGGAAAAACCCCCTTTTGCGGTAGTTTTCCGCAAAAGGGGGTTTTTATCCGCTACAGCGGGTCCAGCACCATGAAGATCTCGTCGCTGTCCGCTTCCTCCACTTCGCCGGTGGGGCGGAAGCCCAGCTTTTCGTACAGCAGCCGGGCGGGCTCGTCGCCCTCCACATAGCACAGGCAGACCTGGGAATAGCGGCCGTCGGCGCGCATCTCATCCAGGGCCAGCCGGGCGGCGACCTCGCCGAACCCCCGGCGCTGGTATCGCCGGTCGATGAGCAGATGGCTGAACACATACTGCCTGTCCTCGGGCCAGTCGTAGTAGAGCAGAATACCCACGGGGATATCGCCGTCTGCAATCAGCTTTGCCTGGGCCCTGAGCTCCCGGTAGGCATAGGCCCGGGCCAAAATCCCCGCCGCGCTGCCCACAAACCGCTCCTGATCCTCCCGGACGGCCAGCTCCTCCCGCCAGTTGTCCGGGCCGATGGGCTCCAGGCGCACCATAATCAGCCCTGGTACACCGCCTTGCAGGCGGCGTAGGTCATGTAGCAGTCCAGCTTGGACACGGTTTCAAAGGGGGAGTGCATGCTCAATACGGGCACCCCCGCGTCCAGGGTGTCGATGTTGCGGTTGGCCATGTAGCAGGCCACGGTGCCGCCGCCGCCCTGGTCGGCCTTGCCCAGCTCGGCCATCTGCCACAGCACGCCCTTGTCGTCCAGCAGGCGGCGGACATAGGCCACCACCTCGGCCCCGGCGTCGGAGCAGCCCCCCTTGCCCCGGGAGCCGGTGTATTTGCACAGGCCCACGCCGTAGTTGACCTTGGCGGAGTTGTTTTTCTCGTATACCTCGGCAAAGTTGGGGTCGAAGGCCGCCGTCACGTCGGTGGACAGGCAGAAGGACTTCTCCAAACACACCCGCAGGGGCACCTTCTGGCTGGCGCACAAATCGCCCACAAATGTCTCGAAGAAGGCGGACTGCATCCCGCTCACGCCCTCGGAGCCGATCTCCTCCTTGTCCGCCAGCACGCACACCGCGGTGCGCACGGGCACCCCGTCCAGATCCAGCAGGGCCTTGAGCCCCGCGTAGCCGCACACCCGGTCGTCGTGGCCGTAGGCCCCGATGAGGGAACGGTCGAAGCCGATGTCCACCGCGTTGAAGGCGGGGACGGCCTCAATCTCGGCGGAGATGAAGTCCGCCTCCCGGATGCCGTAGTGGTCGTAGAGCATCTTCATCACCGCCAGCTTCACCCGGTCCTTGCCGTCGTCGTCCTTGAGGGGGCGGCTGCCCACCAGGATATTCAGGCTCTCGGCGGGGATGGCCTCGCCCAGAGGCTTCTTGGCCTGGTCGGAGCCCAGGTGGGGCAGCAGGTCGTCGATGGTGAACAGCGGGTCGCCGGGGTGGGAGCCCACCGCGACGCGGACAATGGAACCGTCCTTCATGCACACCACCCCCCGCAGCTCCAGGGGGATGGTCACCCACTGGTATTTGCGGATGCCGCCGTAGTAGTGGGTCTTGAAGAAGGCCAGCTCGCTGTCCTCATAGAGGGGGGCAGGCTTCAGATCCAGCCGGGGGCTGTCGATGTGGGAGGCGGTGATGGACACGCCCTGGTCCAGCGGCGCGGAGCCGACCACGGCCAGGTTGACGCCGCGGCCCCGGTTCACCCGGTACACCTTGGCGCCGGGCTGGAGCTCCATCCCCCGCTCGAAGGGGACGAAGCCGGCGGCCTGGGCCAGCTCCACCGTGTAGTCCACGCAGTCCCGCTCCGTCTTGCCCTTGTCCAGGAAGGCTTTGTAGCCCTCGCAGTAGTCCGAGATGGAGCGCTGGGTGGCCTCGTCCACCACGTCCCAGCCGTTTTTCCTCTCGTTCAGCAGCGCCTCCCGCAGCTGCCGGCCCGGCGTTTTCTCTTCCATGTCAGATGTCCTCCTTATAAATAATATGTCTCAGCAGGGCCCGGGCCCGGGCCTCGAACCCGGCCAGGTCCCCGCCGTTACGCAGGGTATAGGTGCAGCGCTCCTCAAACCAGGAGTCCGGCTTCTGGGCCCGCACCCGCGCGCGGGCGTACTCCTCCGAAATGCCCTCCCTGGCCATGATGCGCCCCACGCGGATGTCCTCGGGGGCGGTGACGGCTACGGTCACGCCGCACAGCGCCCCCGCGCCGCTCTCGAGGAGGGCGACGGCGTCCAGGGCGATGGCGGGGCGGCCCTGGGCCTCCGCCTGGACAATGAGCCTTTTCAGCTCGGCGATGATGTGCCGGTGGGTGATGGCGTTGAGGTCGCCCAGCGCCTGGGCGTCCCCAAATACCATAGCGCCAAGCTCCCTCCGGCGCAAGTCCCCATGCCCATCAAAAATCGACCCGCCGAAGCGGGCGCGCAGCTCATCCCGCATGGGGGCGCTGGCGCGCAGCAGCTCGTGGTACACCGCGTCGCAGTCCGCCACGGCGCCGCCCATGCTTTCCAGCACGTTCAAAACGGTGGTCTTGCCCGCTCCGGTGGGGCCGGTGATGCCGATAACGGTCATGAGAGCGCCCGCTCCAGCCACGACAGCGCCGACGCCTCGTCGGGCTGGAAGCAAATCTGGCGGCCCTCGTTGCTCTCCCGGATGAAGTCCTGGAGGGGCTTGCTGGTATAGCGGTCGAAGCCGCCCACAATGGCCAGCTTCATCTGGTAATTGACGAATTTTTGCAGAACCTCCCCCGCAAGCCCGGTGGACAGGCGGAAAAAGGACTCGTCCAGCTGCTCCTTGAACAGGACGATGGCGGCGCAGCCCGTCTCATACCGGGCCGTGGCCAGCAGCTCCATGGCGGAGGGGCCGTCGGTGATGAGCACCCCCGGCTCCCGCACGATGGCGGCGTTGTTTTTTACTTCTATGTTCATTTTGCTTCTTTTTATCCTTTCATTGGTTGTCAAGTTTTCCCGGCCCCAGGACGGCTTCGATGCGCTCCCGGCCCAGCCCGCCCCGGCGCAGGACGCGGTAGGGGGCTGCGGTCAAATCCAGAATCGTGGACTCCACCCCCACACAGCAGGGCCCGCCGTCCAGCACCGCGCCGATTTTCCCGGCCAGCTGGGCCAGCACCTCCCCGGCGGACTTGGGGCTGGACTGGCCCGACAGGTTGGCGGAGGGGCAGGCCAGCGGCCGCCCCAGCGCCCGGAGGACGGCCAGGGTGTCCGGGTGGTCGGGGCATCGCACCCCCTGGGTGGCCCCCCCGGCGGCGACGATGGGGGGCAGCGTCCCGTTCCCCCATAAAACCATGGTCAGCGGCCCCGGCCAGAAGGCGCGGGCCAGCTTGTACGCATCCTCCGGGATGTCCCGGCAGACGGCCTCCGCCATGTCCATCCCGTCCACCAGCACGTTCAGCGGCTTTTGCTCCGGGCGGCCCTTGGCCTCGTAGACGGCCTGGACGGCGGTTTCCTGGGTGGCGTCGGCGGCCAGGCCGTACACCGTCTCGGTGGGCAGGGCGGCCAGCCGGCCCTGGCGCAGCAGCTCCGCCGCCAGCGCCCCCTGTCCCCGTGGGAGGAGGGCGGTGCCGGTGGCAATGGCGGCCAGCTGGTCCGGGCTGTGGATGATCCAGTCCGCCCCGGCGTCCTTCAGCTCCTCCCGCTCCCGGAAGCCCCACAGCACGCCAACCACCGTCAGAGCGCCGTTCTTCCCCGTGAGCACGTCCACGCCGCTGTCCCCCACGAACAGGGTGGTGTCGGGCTTGGCCCCGATCTTCTCCATCAGGGCGCGCAGCAGGGTGGGGTCGGGCTTGAGGGGCGCGCCGGGCAGGGCCCCCTGGATGAATTCAAACACCCCGGGGAAATAGTGCTCCACCACCGGCCCGGCCAGGGCGTGGGCCTTGTTGGACAGCACCGCCAGCCGTACCCCCGCCCCCTTCAGCGCGTCCAGCAGCTGGGGCACACCCCGGTAGGGGGCGGTCTTGTCCTCCTTGTGCGCGCCGTACCAGGCGGAGAACTCCGCCAGCGCCCCGGCCAGCTCGTCCTCCCCCAGCCCGTCCGGGGTGAAGCGGGACACCAGGTTGGGGATGCCGTTTCCCACCATCCGCTTGTAGTCGTCCACCGTGTGGACGGGCCAGCCGTGGGCGGCGCAGACGTGGTTGCCCGCGTCCGCCAGGTCGTCGATGGTGTTCAGGAGGGTGCCGTCCAAATCAAAAATCACATGAGTATACATGAATTCAGCTTCTTTCTGCCAGCTGCTCCGCCTGCCGGGCGGCGGCCAGCGCGTCGATGACCTCGTCCAGGTCGCCGTCCATCACCGCGTCCAGCTTGTACAGCGTCAGCCCCACCCGGTGGTCGGTAAGCCGCCCCTGGGGGAAGTTGTAGGTGCGGATGCGCTCGTTGCGCATCCCGCTGCCCACCTGGCTGCGGCGGTTTTCGCCGTACTCCGATTCAATGCGCTCCTGCTCCCGGTCATAGAGGATGGAGGCCAGCAGCCGCATGGCCTTCTCCCGGTTCTGGAACTGGGAACGCTCCTGCTGGCACTCCACCACCGTCCCGGTGGGCCGGTGGATGAGGCGCACGGCGGAGGAGGTCTTGTTGATGTGCTGCCCCCCCGCCCCGGAGGAGCGGAACACCTGCATCTCCACATCGGCGGGATTGATCTCCACGTCCACCGTCTCCATCTCGGGCAGCACAGCCACGGTGGCGGTGGACGTGTGCACCCGCCCGCCGGATTCCGTCTCCGGCACCCGCTGGACCCGGTGGACGCCGCTTTCAAATTTGAGGCGAGACCAGGCCCCGTCCCCCTCCACGGTGAAGGAGATCTCCTTCACGCCGCCCAGCTCCGTCTCGCTGGCGGAATTGACCTCCATCCGCCAGCCCCGCTTTTCCGCGTACATGGCGTACATCCGGGTGAGGGAGTGGGCAAACAGGGCGGATTCCTCCCCCCCCACCCCGGCCCGGATCTCCATAATGACGTTTTTGCCGTCGTTGGGGTCGCGGGGAAGGAGAAGCACCTTGATTTCACGCTCCAACCGCTCAATATCCCCTTTGGCCTGGGCCAGCTCAGCCTGGGCCAGCTCCTTCATCTCCGGGTCGGACAAAAGCTCCTCCGCCCCGGCCAGGTCGCTCCGGGCGCGGCACAGCGCCCGGTAGGCGGTGACCAGCGGCTCCAGCTCCTTCTGCTCCCGGTTGAGCCGGGAGACCAGCTCCGGGTCGGCATAGGTCTCGTTGGCGGCCAGGCGGGCCTCCAGCTCCTGGTAGCGCAGTTCAATATTTTTCAGGTTGTCTGTCATGGTTTCACCCAATTTTCAAGTTCTATCCCGGATTCACCGGTCAAAGAGGAAGGACTTCACCAGGGCCAGCGGCTCCCGGAAGAACATCTGCACCGCCGATGGCGCGTGGCTCACCGGCGCGGCCAGGGTGGAGACATACTGGTCGTGGTAAACCTCCCCTTCCAGCCTGCCGTCCCGCGCCCGGTCCCAGAGCAGCTCAATGCGGGCCAGGTGGAACCCGCTGGACACCAGCAGCACATCGTCCGTGAGGCTCCAGCCCTCCCGTTCCATAAGGTCAAAGGTGTAGTTGACGTTCTGCCAGGTATTCCGGGACTTGTCCTCCATATAGATATTCGCCCCGTCCACCCCGCGGGCAGTGAGGTAGTCGTACATCCCCTGGGCCTCGGAGAGGTGCTCGTCGTCCCCCTTGCCGCCGGTGACCACGATTTTGATGTCCGGGCACCCCTCCCAGTAGGCCAAAGCGGTGTCCAGGCGGTCCCTGAGCAGAACCGACGGGCCGTCCTTGCGCATTTGGCAGCCGAAAATGACCATGACCTCCGGCTGGGGGTTTTCCATGATCCTGTCCCGGCTGTGGGCGGCGATGACAAGCTCCAGGGCGCCCAACAGCACAAGGCCCAGCCCCAGCAGGGCCAGCAGCGCCGTCAGCCAGCATCTCCCTTTCCGCCGGGGGCTGTTCCCCCGGTAGCTTTTGTAGTTCATATCTCCCTGTTACCCCTTTGCTTCCTCCAGCTCCGCCGCCAGCCGCTCCCACTGGGCGTAGAGATGGGCCAGCTCGTCCTCCAGCCCCTCCCGCTCCTTGTACACCTCCTGGAGCTTCAGGTAGTCGGACGCGGCCTCCTCGGCCTCCTGGCTGAGCTCGTCCAGCCGAACCTCGGCCTTCTCCACCGCCCGCTCGGCGGCCCGGACCTGCTTTTCCAGTTCTTTCGTGCCGCCCGCTCGGCGGGGCTTGTCCTCTCCGGGTTTCTCCGGCTCCGCCACGGGAACCTTGGCGTTTTTGAGCTGCTCCTGCCGCTCCCGGAAGGCCCTGAACTCGGTATAGCTGCCGCGGAAGTCGGTGATCTGGCCGTTTTCCAGCATCCACACCCGTGTGGCGAACTTCTCGATGAAGTAGCGGTCATGGGAGACGAACAGCAGGTTGCCGCCGTACTCCTCCACCGCCTCCTCAATCCACTCCCGGGAGTCGATGTCCAGGTGGTTGGTGGGCTCGTCCAGAATGAGCAGGTTGATCCGGCTGTCCATGAGCATACAAAGGCGCAGCCGGGACTGCTCCCCGCCGGACAGGGCGGACACCTCCTTGAACACGTCCTCCCCCCGGAACTTGAAGGCGGCCAGCCGGTCCCTCGCCTCCTGGGTGGTGCAGTTCTGGGCGTAGAGCATGGTGTCCACCAGGTTGCGGTCGGGCCGGTCAAAGTGGATGATCTGGGGCAGGTAGCCGGTGCGGATGGAGGGCCCCAGGTAGATGGAGCCGGAGTCCGGCGCCTCCTCCCCCATGATGAGCTTGATGAAGGTGGACTTGCCGGTGCCGTTGTCCCCCAGCAAGGCGATCCGTTCGCCCCCCGCCACCTCCAGGTTGATGTGCTCGAACAGGGTGCGCGACCCGAAGGATTTCTTCAGCTCCGTGACCACCAGGGCCTCGTCCCCGTGGAACTCCCGCTCGCCGAACCGGGTGGACAGCTTGCGTTCCTTTGTGGGCCTGTCGGTGGTGCGCATACGCTCGATGCGCCGCTCCATGTTGATGGCCCGTTTGTACTGCTTGTCGTTGCCCTTGAACGCCCACAGGCGCATCTGCTCCGCCGCGGCCTCCAGCTGGGCGATCTTGGCCTGCTCCTTCTCGTACTGCTTGAGCCGCTCCTGGTAACGCCGCTCCTTTTCCTCCACATAGAAGGAGTAGTTGCCGGCGTAAAGCTCCGCCTTTCCGTCCTGGATTTCCGCCACCCGTTTGACCACCTTGTCCAAAAACCAGCGGTCGTGGGAGATGGCCAGCACCGTGCCCTTGAACCGCTCCAGGTAGCCCTCCAGCCACTCGGTGGCGTTCAGATCCAGGTGGTTGGTGGGCTCGTCCAGCAGGAGGATGTCGGTGTCCTCCAATATAAGCCTTGCCAGGTTGATCCGGGTCTTTTCCCCGCCGGACAGCGCGTCAAAGGGGCGCGAGCGCATATCGGCCCCGATGCCCAGGCCGTTGCAGACCTTGTTCAGCCGGGTCTCGGCGTCATAGCCGCCCCCGGCCTCAAAAGCGGCGGTGAGCTGGTCGTACCGGGCCATCACCTGGGGGTCGTCCCCGTCGGCCATTTTCGCCGCCAGCTCGGAGAGCTCCGCCTCCATGGCGTGGAGGGGGGCGAAGGCGGTGTCCAGCACGTCCCGGACGGTGTAGCCCGCCGGGTAGACGGGGATCTGGGAGATGAGCCCCAGCCGCTTGCCCGGGGCGATGGACACCGTGCCCTCGTCCGGGTCCACCTGCCCGGTCATCATGCGGAAAATGGTGGTCTTGCCCGCGCCGTTGCGGCCCAGCAGGCCCACCCGCTCCCCCTGGTCGATCTGGAGGGAGAAGCCGTCCAAAATTCGTTTGCCGACCTCGAACTCCTTGACCAGGCCGGTAAGCTGTATGTCAATCATGGGTAAATGTTCTCCTTAATATGGCGCGTCCGCGCCCGGCATCACTGCCCGGCATACCGATGTCCCGGGCGTCAATACACTTTCAGGAACGCCCTGCATCCGATGTCGGTATCCATCGCAAAGCCCGCGGACTTATAAAACTGAATCGTCCTTTCGGTGTCATCGGTAAGCAGCGATTTTTGATATACGTTTTGATAGAGCGCAAGGATCTCGGAAATCAACGCGGAACCGATGCCTTTGCGCTGGTATTCCGGGAAAACCAGGATATCCTGGATCACAACGATGGAATAGCCGTCGCCCACCGCCCGGATCACGCCCAGCAGCGTTTCACCGTCGTAGGCGCCCAGCGTTTTCAGGGAATGGGCGTACGCGTTTTTCAGCATGCCCGGGTTGCCGGTGTAATTTGTCCATCCCACGCTCTCATACAGGCGCAGAATCTCCTCTTCCCGGTATTCGGTGTATTCCCTGATTGCAAATTCCATGCTGTCCCTCTCTTTCTTCCCGCTATTGCGGGACATGTTCCAACAGATAATCCACAATTTTCTCGAACGCCATCGAGCGGGACGCTTTTACTAAAATTGTCACCCCGGCCCGCACCTCCCGGGACAGGGCGTTTCTGGCCGCGTCCAGGGTGGGGAACCAGTCCGCCTGCCCAAGCCCGGCGTCCCTGGCCCCCTCGGCCATGAACCGGGCCATGTCGCCCACGGCGATGAGCCGGTCCGTCCCGGCCTGGGCGAAGTAGCCTCCCACCGCCCGGTGGAACTGCTCGGAGCCGGGACCCAGCTCCTTCATGTCGCCCACCACCGCCACCTTCCGGCGGCCCTGGGCGTCCCCCAGCACGGCGGCGGCGGCCCGCATGGACTGGGGGTTGGCGTTGTAGGCGTCGTTCAGAATCACGATATCGCCCTTGCAGCGCACGATGTTCATCCGCATTTTGGTGGGCAGGAAAGCCCCGATGCCCCGGACGATCTCGTCGGGGGCCATGCCCAGCGCCTCGGCTGCGGCGGCGGCCATGAGGGTGGGGTAAATCATGTGGCTGCCCAGGGCCGGGATGTTGGCCTCGAACTGGCTGCGGGGGGTCTTGACCCGGCAGAACAGGTGGCCCGCGCCGTCGCTGGAAAGGTCCCGTGCGGCATAGTCCAGCCCCTCCCCCGCCCCCACGAAGACGGTGCGCTGGGGGAGCGCGCCCCGGAGCGTGGCCAGCAGGGGGTCGTCCCCGTTGAGGATGGCCAGCCCGCCCTTTTTCAGGTGGGGGAAGATCTCGCACTTGGCCTTGAAGATATTCTCCCGGCTTCCCAGGTTTTCGATATGGGCGTCGCCGATGTTGGTGATGAGGGCCATGTCCGGCTCCACCAGCCGGGCCAGGTTGTCGATCTCCCCGGCGTGGTCCATGCCCAGCTCCACCACGCACACCTCATGGCGCTTTTCCAGCTTGAGCAGGGTGAGGGGCACGCCGATGTCGTTGTTGAAGTTCCCCTCCGTCTTGTGGACGCGGAACCTGGCCCCCAGCACCGCCGCCGTCATGTCCTTGGTGGTGGTCTTGCCCACCGAGCCGGTGACGGCGATGAAGGGGATGGGGAAGAGCCTTTTGTAGTACCGGGCCAGCTCCCAAAGGGCGCGCTGGGTGGAGCGGACCTTGACATAGAACTTGCCGGGGAGGTAGTTCTCCCGTTCCCGGGCGGTGAGGCAGCCCGCCGCCCCCGCCTCCAGCGCGGAATTGATGAAGGAGTGGCCGTCGAACCGCTCCCCCTCCAGGGGGATGAACAGGCAGCCGGGGGGGATGCTCCGGCTGTCGGTACTCACTTGGACGGCCTGGGCGTCCAGATCGTCAAAGTCCCCCAGCAGGGTGCCGTTCACCGCCTCCAGCAGCTGTCTCAGTGTCAGTGCCTCCATAATGATGGCGCTCCTCTCCTGAATCTCTCTCTTTTGATTATGTTCCGGCCTTTCTGGCCTTGAGCGACGCTTCGATGATCCGCTCGCACAGCTCGCCGTAGCCCATGCCCGCCGCCGCCGCCTCCTGGGGCAGCAGGCTGGTGGGGGTCATGCCGGGCAGGGTGTTGATCTCCAAAAACCAGGGGGTTCCGTCCTGGGTGACGATGAAGTCCGCCCGGGCGTACACGCTCAGCCCCAGGGCGTGGAACACCGCCAGCGCCGCCTCCCCCAGCCGCCGCTCCCACTCCGCCGGGATGGGGGCGGGGGTGATCTCCTCCGCCGCGCCGGGCTGGTACTTGTTCTCATAGTCATAAAAGCCGGTCTTGGGGATGATCTCAATGGAGGGCAGGGCCCTGTCCTCCAAAATGCCCACCTGGATTTCCCGCCCGGCTATGTACTGCTCCACCACGCACACCCCGCCGTAGGCCAGGCACTGGACAAGGGCGCCGGACAGCTCCTCCCGCCGGTGGACGATGGACACCCCGATGGACGAGCCGGAGGCCAGGGGCTTCACCACGCAGGGGACGTCCAGCCGGGCGGACAGGGCGGGGATGTCCCCCGCTGTGTACTTCACCAGCTCCCACTTGGGGGTAGCCACCCCCAGGGGGGCCACCATGCGCTTGGTCAGGTCCTTGTCCATGGCGATGGCGCTGCCCAGGTGGCCGGCCCCGGTGTAGGGGATGCCCATCAGGTCAAAGGCGGCCTGCACCCGGCCGTCTTCCCCGCAGGCGCCGTGGAGGCCCAAAAACACCACATCCGCCAGCCTGCACGCCTCCAGCACACCGGGGCCGAACTGGCTTTCGCCGCCTCCGGGCCGGGAGGCCTTCACCGCCGCCAGGTCCGGGGCCTGCCGCCCTATTTTCGTCAGCTCCGCCGGGATGGGGGCGGAGAACAGGGCGCCGGGGTCGCCCTCCGCGCCCAGGTACATATCAACCAGCGCGGCCTGGTGCCCCCGTTCCCGCAGAGCGGCGCACACCTTGCACCCGCTGGACAGGGAGACGTTGCGCTCATCGCTGAGCCCCCCGGCCAAAACAACTATTTTCATAAAGCGTTCCTCCACAGCAAAGCGATTCTATACCTATTTTATGCTTGAATGTAAATTATACCACAACCTGCGGACAGAAACAAGGGGGCAGACGAAAGCCCCCGCGGAGCGGGGGCCTTGCCTACAGCAGGTTGGTGAGTGTGGGCAGCTCCGCCTCCACCGCGTCGGAGCGAGCTGCGTATCACTCGCTTCCGGCTCTGCCGGAAACCCGTTCACTACGCTGCTCCTCCTTTCCCCACAAAGCCTGAAAGGCGGCTTTGCGGGGGCCCCGTTTCCCTCACAATATATTGGTCAGCGTCGGCAGCTCCGCCTCCACCAACAATCCCAGCTGGGTCAGCAGCCGGGCGTTGACGGCGGCGTATTCGGCGCTCTGCTTCTCATTCCCCTCCAGGAAGGCCAGCGCCTCGTCCATGGAGATGAGGACGGCGTCGATGTCGGTGTGGCGCAGGGTGGTGTGGAGATAGCCCTCGTGGTCTGTCCAGAGCTCCTTGGCCTGGCGGGTGAGCAGGGCGGCCCCCGGCCAGTCCTCCTGCTCCGCGTGCCGCTGCGCCTGGGTAAGCAGGCCGGTGAGCTGGGCGGTGAAGCCGTCCAGATGCCAGACGTGCAGCCCGGACAAAAGGGCCAGCAGAACCACCAGCCCGATGGAGAGGTACAGCCGTCTCATGGTTTCGCCTCCTTCTTGGGCACGCAGCAGGTGTTGCCCCCCTCGTCCACCGTGAGCAGGAAGGCCTGCCGGTGGGAGTGGAGCCCGTGGGCGGCCAGCTGCTTTTCCAGCCAGTTGTGTTCATACCCCGCCCCCCGCAGGTTGTGCTCCAGCAGCCGCCCGTCGCTGATGAGCACCACGGGCAGGCCCGCCTCCTGGGTTGCCACCCCCATCTGGCCGGCGGTGGCGGGCTTGTCGGCGGCGTAGGGCAGCACCGACAGCTGGCCGTTGGTCTCCAGCAGGGCGAATTTGATGGATTTGAACTCGGCGTAGCCCTGTATGCGCAGCTCCTCCATCAGCTCGTCCAGGGTGAGCCGGTTCTTTTTCAGCTCCTCCTGCACCACCTGGCCGTTTTCCACCACCACCGAGGGCCGCCCGCACAGCAGGGCCCGGAAGCGGATGGACTTGGTGCACAGCGCCGATAGGATGGAGGACAGGGCCAGCAGCACCACAATGGGGATCAGCCCCGACAGCAGGGGGATGCCGTTGTCCTGCATGGGGACGGAGGCCAGGTCGGCGATGATGAGGGTGAGCACCAGCTCGGAGGGCTCCAGCTGGCCGATCTGGTGCTTGCCCAGCAGGCGGATGCCCACGATGATGAACAGGTAGAGCGTTATGGTACGTATGAGGACGACAAACATGGTAACACCTCGTTTCCCTGATAATATGCGGAAAAAGTGGGGGAGATATTCTTGTGTTTTTTTAGAAAATGCGGTAAAATAGAAAACCGTTCCGGGACGGGGACATAGGGATACGGGAGGGGACCGCCATGCGCTACACCCGAATGAGATTTGATATCTGGCTTTGCCTGCTGCTGGCCTTCGCGGTCAGCCTGGGGGCGGTTAAGCTCACTGAGCTGGTCTTGCCCGGCCTGTACCAGCGGCATGTGGAGGAGCACACCGTGGCCGACGGCGACATCGGCGGCAAGGCGGGGCCGGAGGTATTCCGCGCCCAGAGCGTGGCTGACCTGCTCAGCCACGACACCTTTACCATCCTCTCCGACGGCATCGAGTACTGCAACCGGGGGGGCGGCTACTATGGGAACCACTATATGAACGCCGTCACCCTGCCCTCCGGGGAGCTGGTGGCCGCCGTCATCAACTCGGACAGCGTGCAAAGCGAGGGGGACTACTTCTCCGGCGTGAACACCCTGCCCGTGGGCCGGGTGGTGTACGAAAACCTGGAGAGCAGCGAAAGCTTCCTCCACCAGATCGAATACAGCGAGCCGCTGAGCCGCCGCGATTTTTACATCGACATGCTGGGCGGGGGCGGCAAGGCGGCCCAGGAGGACTATGCCCAGCGCTATACCGGCACGGTGCAGGTTATCGCCATCCTGGTGTGCTTCCCCCTGTTCCACTCGCTGGGGGCCAAGCTGGGGCTGTTCCCCTTCTTTTTCGCCCCCCGGCCCAAGAAGGGGGAGCAGAAAACAAGCGAGTGGGACTGAGGCAATCCCCAAGCCGCCGGGGGCGGACAACATAACCACATGAGAAAAGGAGACCGGACCATGAAAACAGACCAGGTAAAGAAAATCAACTACGCGTATCTGCTCAGCTACAGTTTGATCCCCCTGGCCGTGGCGGCGCTGAGCCTGTTCATCGGCTACACCTTTTTCCGGGACGGCGGCACGGGGGCCGGGATCTGTATGTTTATCATCCCCTTCCTGGCCGTGCTCTGGTTGATCTTCGCCCCCAGGAACATCTACAGGCTGGGCAAGAAGCGGATGGTGAAGCAGCTGGACGAGATGGGCATCGACCGCCGCCAGATCTTTTACAGCGACGGCTGCGTGGTGTCCATGGACATCGCCAAGGGCAAGATCGGCCTGCTGTTCTTCTGGAACCCGTTCCAGGTCCAGGTGGCGCCGGCAAGCCGGGTGTCCAGGGCGTGGACGGACGACGGCGCGGGGGGCGCGGGCTTTATGCGGGGCACCAGCCGGGTGAGCTTCCTGTTTGAGCTGGACGGCATCAAGATCCGGGTGAATACCTTCATCTCCAACCAGCGCTGGAAGATGAACGACGAGAAGGTGCTGGAGGGCATATCCAAGGCGGACTTGTGGGTGCAGGTGCTGGAGCAGGCCCGGGCCCAGGGCGGGGGCGTGTGAGATGGGGCTGATCGACAAGTGGCTGCGGAAGTACCAGGACGACTGGTGCCGGGAGTGCGGCTGCGCCATGGAAAAGGCCCGCAAGCAGCTCTTCGCCATGCCCGGCGTGAGCGTAGGCCACTATACGGAGCACAAGGAGCCGGAGTTTTACCGGAAGAACCTGTATATTGTGGATAAAAAGGCGGATATCCCCCCGGGCATGTACGCCTGCGGGGCCATCCAGTACCGCTGCCCCGAGTGCGCCAGGCGGGTCACGGTGCTGGATCCCTTCCTCCCGGTGCGGGACGAGGAGAAGCACGAGGGTTCCGTGGTCTTCCGGGGCGGCGAGCTGGACGACTTCCTGTGGCAGTGACGGGAACCCGTTTCACGTGAAACGCTTGTTTGAATCAGTGGAAGAGGAGGAGGGGCGGCCATGTCCCATCAGACTGTGATCGTGCTGGATTTCGGCGGGCAGTATAACCAGCTCATCGCCCGGCGGGTGCGGGAGTGCGGGGTGTACTGCGAGGTAAAGCCCTATACCACCCCGCTGGAAGAGCTGCGGGCCATGGGGCCCATCGGCATTATCTTCACCGGGGGGCCCAATTCGGTGTATCTGGACGGCGCGCCCAAGGTGGACCCGGAAATCTTTACCTGGGGGGTGCCCATCCTGGGCATCTGTTACGGCTGCCAGCTGATGGCCCACCTGCTGGGCGGCCGGGTCGCCGCCGCCCAGGACGATTCCGCCCGGGAGTACGGCAAGACGGAGACCCATTTTGACGCCGGGTGCAGGCTGTTCCGGGGGCTGCCCGGGACCGGCGTCACCTGGATGAGCCACGGGGACTACATGGAAAAAGTGCCCGAGGGGTTCACGCTGGCCGCCCGGTCCGCCGCCTGCCCCAACGTGGCCATTGCCGACGAGGGCCGGGGCTTCTACGGCGTCCAGTTCCACCCGGAGGTAAACCACACCGAACACGGGACGGACATGCTCCGCCGTTTTCTCTACGATGTGTGCCGCGCGGCCGGGGACTGGACCATGGGCGACTACAAGCGCGCCGCCGTCCAGGCCCTGCGGGACAAAATCGGGGATGGGATGGTGCTGCTGGCCCTGAGCGGCGGGGTGGACTCGTCGGTGGCGGCGGCCCTGCTGGCCGAGGCGGTGGGGGAGCAGCTCACCTGCGTGTTTGTGGATCACGGCCTCATGCGCAAAAACGAGGGGGACGAGGTGGAACACGCTTTCTCCAGGCGGGCCATGAACTTTGTCCGGGTGGACGCGGCGGAGCGGTTCCTCGCCAAGCTGGCCGGGGTAGAGGAGCCGGAGCGCAAGAGGAAGATCATCGGCGGGGAGTTTATCCGGGTATTTGAGGACGAGGCCAAAAAGGTGGGCGCGGTGGACTTCCTGGCCCAGGGCACCATCTATCCCGACGTGATCGAGTCCGGCGCGGGGGACGCCGCCGTCATCAAAAGCCACCACAACGTGGGCGGCCTGCCCGACCATGTGGACTTCAAGGAGATTGTGGAGCCCCTGCGGCTGCTGTTTAAGGACGAGGTGCGCCAGCTGGGCCGGGAGCTGGGCCTGCCGGAGCACCTGGTGGCCCGCCAGCCCTTCCCCGGGCCAGGGCTGGCCATCCGGGTGGTGGGCGAGGTGACCCGGGAAAAGCTGGAGCTGCTCCGGGAGGCGGACGCCATCTTCCGGGAGGAGATGGCGAAGGCCGGGGAGGACCGGCGGCTGAGCCAGTTCTTCGCCGCCCTGACCAACATGCGCTCGGTGGGGGTGATGGGGGACGGGCGGACCTACGACTACGCCGTGGCCCTGCGGGCGGTGACCACCGACGATTTCATGACGGCGGACTGGGCCCGCATCCCCTACGAGCTGCTGGACCGGGTGAGCGTGCGCATCGTCAACGAGGTCAAGGGGGTCAACCGGGTGGTGTACGATATCACGTCGAAGCCGCCGGCTACGGTGGAATTTGAATAAGCCCAGAGGGGAGATGCTGATATGGGGACGACCATGGCGTATTACTACATTAAAAACGATGGCTTTGACCGGGAAGGGCTCCAGGCGGCACTGGGCAGTCTTTCCGGGAGGGAGAGTGCCTCAGCGAAATTTGAGAAGATGATGATAGGGCTTGTGGGCGAGGAGATGTTCCGGCAGGCCCAGCAGCAGGTCCAGGCAACGCAGCAGCATTTTGACAGCGTTTTTGGCGCACGGCCCAAACTCCCCTCGCCCATGGTGGCCTACCGCCCGGACGCGGCGTGGCTGCCCTTTTTTGACGTGGACGTCTGCGAGGGCTACAACGCCACCAGCCGGGACGCCCGGAAGCTGTCCAAAGTGTTCGGCGCGCCGGTGCTGGCCTTCTCCATTTTTGACAGCGACATTCTCATGGTGTCGTACTGCGACGCGGCGAAGGGCGTGAGGTACGACTGCGCCAGGCCGAACATGGAGGGAATGGAGGAATATGATACGCAGACGTTCCGAAACGAGCGCCCGGCGTTTCTGCTGGAGCTGTGCCCCGCGTTGACGCGGGAGAAGTTGACGGAAATCTGGGAAGGGGACGAGGTGTTCGCCGACGATCGGATGGATAAGCTGGGAGAGGTCCTCGGGTTATCGCCCGTCAGCGGAATGATCCCGGAGGGGTTTGAAGTAATTGCGGTAGATTAAGACGCCTCTGGTCAACTGTTTTCTCTCCGCCGAAAGCGGGATGAAAACCCCGAAAACGAACAAGAAAGGGAGACAAAGCATGAATACAAACGTAAGGCCCGCCGACATGAAACGGATCAACACCCCCGAGCTGGCCCAGGCTTTCATCGACGAACAGGTGAAGGCCGTCCGGGAACAGGTGGGGGATAAAAAGGTACTGCTGGCGCTCAGCGGCGGGGTGGACTCGTCGGTGGTGGCGGCCCTGCTGATTAAAGCAATCGGCAGGCAGCTGGTATGCGTCCACGTGAACCACGGCCTCATGCGCAAGGGGGAAAGCGAGCAGGTTATCGAGGTGTTCCAAAACCAGATGGACGCCAATCTCATCTATGTGGACGCCACAGACCGCTTCCTGGCGCTCCTGGCCGGGGTGGACGAGCCGGAGCGGAAACGGAAAATCATCGGCGGCGAATTTATTAAGGTGTTTGAGGAGGAGGCCCGGAAGCTGGAGGGCATCGACTTTCTGGCCCAGGGGACGATTTACCCCGACATCCTGGAGAGCGACGGCGTAAAAGCCCACCACAACGTGGGCGGCCTGCCCGACGACTTTGATTTCCAGCTGGTAGAGCCGGTGCGGCTGCTGTTCAAGGACGAGGTGCGCTGTGTGGGCCACGCCCTGGGCCTCCCCGCCTCCATGGTGGAGCGGCAGCCCTTCCCCGGCCCCGGGCTGGGGGTGCGGTGCCTGGGAGCAATCACCCGGGACCGTCTGGCCGCCCTGCGGGAATCGGACGCGATCTTGCGGGAAGAGTTTGCCGCCGCCGGGCTTGCGGACAGGGTGTGGCAGTTTTTCACGGTGGTGCCGGATTTCCGCTCTACCGGCGTGCGGGACGGGAAGCGGGCCTTTGACTGGCCGGTGATTATCCGGGCGGTAAACACGCTGGACGCTATGACCGCCACGGTGCCGGAGATTGACTGGGCGGTGCTCAAAAAGATTACCGCGCGGATCCTGGCGGAGGTGCCGGGTGTGTGCCGAGTGCTGTATGACCTGACGCCAAAGCCGGTGGGGACGATTGAGTGGGAATGATTTCAGAGGGCGGGAAAGCCTTGATATAATTGGATTTTTCAAGACTTAGTCCCCTCTGCGGCAACGATTTGGCAACATTTTTTCATTATTCATAGGAAAAGAGCTAACTGGTTTTGATTGGGCCAGTTAGCTCTTTTTGTTTTTATTCTTCGGATTGCTCTTTGAGTTCATCCACCAGCATATCGCTCAGGCCCTGGGAGATTGGCTTGACCCGGCCAGGTGTGTTGGAGAACTCAGGGTAGCGGTAGCGCCAGCGGTCGTAGTCCTCCTGGGTAATCTCACCAGCTTTCAGCATGGCAGCGGCCTGACACCAAGAGCAGAGCATTTCATGCAGTCGGGCGGCATCCTTGCTGTGGCGCACATTGACCCGCAGGCAGACCTCCCCATCCAGCTCGTCAATGGTAAGGCCATACCTATCTTCCAAAGTAAATAGGGTGTGCATCAGGCCCAAGTAGGAATCAATGTCCGGCACAGACAGCGCCAGCGACGAAACACCAAGAGTATTAGCCAGGGAGGCAGTCAAATCAGCTTTCGGTGTCCTAGCTCCAGTTTCATACTGTGCAAGGCGAACATCGGCGGACTTCTCCGGGAAACCCAGCAGCATCCCAAGATATTTCTGTGTCATGCCCCGCATTGTACGGAAAAAGTGGATTCTTTCACCAATTGCCATAACTGCCAACTCCATTTCGACTATCGTTGCATTCAATATAGCAGATATGTTTAAGATAGTCAAGAGGAACCTAAATAATTTTGCTTAACATTTTTCCGGAAACCGCTTGACATTAACAGAGTTGTTTAGTATAATGCGAGAGAACTAAGCGATTCTGCTTAATAAAATCTAAAACAGGAGGTACACTATTTGAACGAGAACAGCTTCATGCGGGTGGACGATGTGGCAAAGGAATTGGGGATTTCCAAGTCCTACGCTTACAAGATCGTCCAGAAACTCAATGCCGAACTGAGGGAAAAGGGATACCTGACGATCTCAGGCCGGGTCAACCGGCGGTACTTTATGGAAAAGCTCTGCTACGGTGGGGCGGAAAGGAAGGAGTCGTAATGGCGGTCTACAAAGAAGAAAAGACTGGCACCTGGCGGGTGATCTACCGCTACACCGACTGGACCGGCGAACGGAAACAGACACAGAAGCGAGGTTTCAAGACCAAACGAGATGCCCAGGCGTGGGAACGGGAGCAGCAGAACAAAGCCACCTCTAATCTGGATATGACCTTTGCCAGCTTCGTGGAACAGTACACGGCGGATATGAAAACCCGTCTCAAAGAAAACACCTGGGCTACCAAAGACCACATCATCCGTTCCAAGCTGTTGCCCTACTTCGGCAAGCTGAAGATGTGCAATATCACCGCCCAGCAGATCATCACCTGGCAAAACGAGATGCTGAACTACAAGGACAGTAAGGGCAAGCCGTACTCCCCCGTCTATCTGAAAACAGTCCACAATCAGTTGAGCGCCATCTTCAATCACGCCGTTCGCTACTACAATCTCCGAGACAATCCCTGCAAAAAGGCTGGGAGCATGGGGAAGAAGAAAAACCGGGAGATGCTGTTTTGGACAAAGGCCGAGTATCTGAAATTTGCCGAGGCCATGATGGACAAGCCTCTCTCCTATTATGCTTTTGAGATGCTCTATTGGTGTGGTATCCGGGAAGGGGAACTGCTGGCTCTCACTCCGGCGGACTTCGATTTTGAGAAATGTACCGTTTCCATCAGCAAGTCCTACCAGCGGCTGAACGGTCAAGACCTGATTACCACGCCGAAAACCGAGAAGAGCAATCGGGTCATCACTATGCCTCAATTCCTGGCGGATGAAATTCAGGACTACCTCAAAATGCTCTATGACATTGGCGAAAACGACCGGATGTTCACCGTCACCAAAAGCTATCTACACCGGGAGATGGACAGGGGCGCGAAAGAGGCCGGGGTAAAGCGTATCAGAATTCATGATATTCGTCACAGTGCAGTTTCGCTTCTGATTGATATGGGCTTCTCCGCAACGGCAATCGCAGACCGGGTGGGGCATGAGAGCATCGACATTACTTACAACTATGCGCACTTGTTTCCGTCCAAACAGGCGGAAATGGCGGATAAATTAAATATGGAAAGGAGAGTTTAACTATGTCAGCAAAGAATCTGGATAGCCACAACCGCTGGCGAAACAAAACCGTGGCATTCCGGGTATCACCGGAGGAGGACGCGCAGATCGAAACCGCCGTCCGGCTCACCGGCCTTACCAAACAGGACTACATCATCCGGCGGCTGCTGAACCGGGACGTAGTGGTGCAGGGCAATCCCAGAGTCTACAAGGCCCTGCGCAATCAGCTCGCCGCCGTCCTGGGAGAATTGCGGCGCATTGAGGCTGGGGCTAATGTCAGTGACGAACTGCTGGACACCATCAACATGATCGCCGCCATTATGGACG